>Ga0123357_10003218_pt1 | contig 18599 bp, 22 predicted proteins | sample TergutEmb28metaG_FD_89873 | JGI IMG/M metagenome (GOLD analysis project Ga0123357, IMG submission 89873) | Embiratermes neotenicus P4 segment gut microbial communities from Petit-Saut dam, French Guiana - Emb289 P4 | ecosystem: Host-associated > Arthropoda: Insects > Digestive system > Gut ...
GCTAACATGACAGAATTTTTTCATCAGGATTAATACTATTGCTACTGCTACTGCTACTGCTACTACTACTACTACTACTACTACTACTACTACTACTACTACTACTACTTGTACTTGCTGCTGCTGGTAGTAGTAGTAGTAGTAGTAGTAGTAGTAGTAGTAGTAGCAGCAGCAGCAGCAGTGGTGACGACAAAGGTGATAATGACAACTACAACCAGTATGTTGTTCAACACTGTTGAGACTACATTCATTAAAGGAAAAAATCAAAATTGAATGCTTACCGTTGCACATATGAAAAATGTTTTTGGCCAATAGTTGGGGAGTGAAAGAAGCATTTAAATTAGCAGGAAAATGTGGTGACTGAATCTTGATGTACGTTTTATGCCTGATTAAGCCTTTCAAGATCAAAATTCAACATGATAATATTTAAAGATTCAGTTTGTACTACAAAGTAAACACACTATCTCTGTTATAAAAATCAGTGTAAGAAAGTAATTGCTGCTTGTCCCTGAGAACCACACGAAAGTGCACCGTGTACACAGAATATAGAATTTTTAAATGTAAAACCTGATGATACATTATGTAACTACTAGGCTTTGAATGGTTAAAATACAAGACAAATAATGGAGCATGGTTGTTTGGTTCTGTCATAGTGTGGAATTTTCTCAGTAGAAATGAAGCAGGTGGCCTCCAGATGAGGAGGATAACTGTGAATATACTGAATGAAAAATTGCAGACATCCAATAAGGGGTCCTTCAGCATGGGGGTTGGACGGGAGGCTAACAACAAGCCTGTGACTCCTCTTGGACTGCTTGCTCCTGAATATGAAGGCAGTCTTATCCTTGTAAACATCAGGAACTACGCACCCAGCAACATGTCACATTCCTGAAGACCTGAATCTTCAGAACACTGCTGTGAGAACCTCAAAACCAGGAAAACAACTTCTCACGTTAACAAGCATGTTATGATATGTTATGCAGGGTCTTGGACACATTCATACCTAAGCTTCAGATAGGGGTTTTTTGTGGTCTCTTGTGTACTTAACATTCATGTTCCATAAAACGAGGGGAACATGTGTTGCTACGTGACTGTTAGTTACTGAAGAGGGACTGCTCCATGAATTAATATACTCGTTTACAGTATATTTAAGTATGGTAGTCCAAATTATATAACAATGAATGAAATGATTGTTACTGAATAATGAACTGGAGAGGATTTTGAAGGAAGCAGTCTTGACTTGATTTGAATTACCTTCCCAGCATTTACTTGGGAAGACTGGGGAAACTGAAAAGCTGAGAATACGTGCTGTCATAGGTAAGACTTGAACTGGGCCCCCTGTTAGATAGAAGTCAGAAGCATAACATTTGAGCCAGCTTCCCAGTTGCTCTGCTACATGGAATTCATGAGTGGTTTCTGTTGCAGGTGACACAGCTAGAAGACTTCTTTGGGAGTGAAGATGTATTTTTTGCGTATGGAAATGAGAGATATTCAAGAGAGGATTTTGATTTGGATGTAGAAGGTAAAGAATCTTACATTCTAATGCAGTGATGAGCAAAGTGTGGCCCTACTGCCTTTGCATTGCAGCCATGATTTGATTTGAGAAACACAAAATGAACACACGTGAAATTCAAAAAGGAATTATTTTATCTGCTTTCATACAGAAATATTATTCAGAAATACAGTATGTAATTTATAATGTGGCAAGCAAACATTTCTTTAACTTGATTGCGCTCTTGTACCCAAAAGGCTGTGCACCACTGTGCTAATGTGTATTAGGTTGTAACATGTATTAACTACCTGTGCCTACAATGGTTCGTGTTTAAAATGTATTCAGATATTGCTGAGGTAGTCTTTAATTGGTAATGGTAGGTGAGGTGTAATTAATTTACTTTGCTTGATGAAGTTCAGTGGTCTTTTTCTTTGATGTCAGAGCTCTGATTGTTCAAAATCTGGTAATATTTCTACTTCCAAACGTTGTGAATGATGTCGATTTTCACTTGTTGAAGTGATGTCTGATGGGTTCCATTTTATCCATAGTGAAACTAAAACACAAATTAACAAGGTGGGTTACTTCATTCAGTCACATGGCCATTTACTTTGTTTATTATTGCTGTGGTTTAAAATTTTGTGCCATAACGCTAGTGCTGTCACCCATTGTCACAGGAGAAATGAGTATGCTGGTGAACACCGCAAAATTTTTACAAAACGGTTGTGCAAATGAAGGCATGGTAAAAATGAATAAATGCACTTACATGACCTCTGTTTGCTCTTATTTGAACCTTTGCCTTTTAGTGTATTGTATTCTGTGCCTATGGCTTTTGTGTTTTTGTGCCTTCTTCATGAAGTAAGAAAAGGAATGTCTTATGTGGACACTTTGGCTGTCTGTGCATTTGTGACCTACAATCAGCAGTTAAGTTGTTTAACTGATTTTTATGAAATTCAGTATAAGAATTTTTTACAAAGTGTTACGAAGTGAGCATGAGTTTTATAAAAATCAGTGCAGTATCAGTCATACTTTATCTATGGGTATTAATTTAATTTCTACCCATTCTTTCTATATTCCATGACAGATTTAGATGAAATTTGGTATAGGTCTCCACATAAAGTCTTTGAGCACTGGAGAGTTTTGTGAAAATTTGTGTAATGTGAAGCCCTACTTCACGTAACCCCCAGCACAGACATTTAAAATCTACACTGTCTTGGTGTTGGCAGTAGTATTTTTTTAAATGTTGCTTTAATTTTTTGCAGCATCAGTTGTAAATTGCTGTAACTTTTAATCTACATAAAATAAATTTGAAGGAGAGTCAAACGAAAACGTTAAAAGTGTGATAGAATTTCGAAAGTTGGCGGCCCCACTTGCAACATGCACCAAAGAAGAACAGCATTCTGTCATCCGTTTTTTAAGTAGTGAAGGGTTGAAACCCATCAAAATTCATGGACAAATGAAAGTTCAGTATGGTGATGCACATCTGTCACTACAGCAAGTGTGTGAGTGGACTAGGAAGTTCATGAATGGCATTAGTTCTGTAACAGGATCTCCTCGACCTGGTCGAGCACACCAATTAGTGACACCAGAGGCCATTGCAGCAGTTGAAGCCATCATGAAGGAAAATCGCTGGGTAACAGTGAATGAAAGAGCCACACATCTGGATATGAGTCATGGATCAGCACACCATATCATCCATGATGTTCTGCAGTTCCATAAAGTGTGTGCAAGGTGGGTGCCACACCAGCTGATTGCAGAATTGAAAGAACAACGTGTTGATGCCTGCCAGGAATTTTTGAAACTCTTTGAAGCATAAGTCGATGGCTTTCTAGGAAGAATTGTTACAGGAGATGAAACCTGGGTCCACTACCACCAGCCAGAAACCAAGAAAGTGAGCAAGGAATGGCGCCATACCTCCTCACCAAAACCGAAAAAAATTCCACACGCAACCATCTGCGGGAGAGGTTATGCTGACTGTCTGTTTGGATGAACGAGGGGTAATTTTGGAGCACTACAAGCCCAGGGGGAACATTGTGACTAGTGCAATATATGCAGATCTCCTAAAGAATCACATGCGCCCTGCAATCAAGTTCAAACAATGTGGATGTCTGAGTACAGATGTTTTGCTCCAACATGACAATGCTTAGCCCCATACTGCCCATTTAACTGTTGCAACAATCCAAGATCTGTCCTTTGAGTGTCTTCCACATCCGCCGTACTCACCACACCTTGTCCCCAGTGACTTTCATGTCTTTGGACTACTCAAAGAGGCAATGGGAGGCAAGTCTTTCAGGTCCAACAAAGAGGCACAGCAGGTAGTGCACGAGTGGCTGCGCTCTCAGCCAAAATAATTTTTTTCTAGAGGTATCCATACACGTCTGAAGTGCTGGAACACTTGTATGGAATGCAATGGAGACTACATAGAAAAATTAAGTCATTGTGCAGCTTTTGTGTTCACTAAATTATGAGATGAAAAATATTTAAGGTTTTCTCCATTTGACTCACCTTCATACATGATATGTTCACAGTACTCTCATCATCCATTGATTTATATGATCTTACTTTATTCAAGTTTATAACCTAAGGGTTGTGTGGTAAATCTTAAAACATTCATCCAAACAGAAACTAGTTTCACAATCTGGGCAACACTAAATGGATTTCTTTCTTACACCTCCTTTAGAACATATGACACATCTACTTTGATGTGTTGTCTTCTGCCCAGTAGCAGGAATTCTGACTACAAGGTTATATTTGTTGAGTCTGTTAGGAAGTGGGTCAGTGGATGTATGACCACACACAGGATGAGGCACATTCAGTCCATGTTTTTCTGCTAGACCCTTGATTAGCTGGAGCCTGTGTTGGAGATTTAGGTGCCTTGTTGGTTGACACGGTCTTGTAAATCACCATCGTTATGAGTGATAGCACTGAGTAAGCTGTTGGACAGTTCCACGTATCACTTCAAACGTTTTCTTCCATTCCATCAGTTGCATCATCTGATCTTATAGATCAATATCTTCCATACAGATGTGGTCACAGGGAAAAAGACACTTGGGTATGTTTTGGCCCCTGCTTATTGATGTATTTCATCTGTGTGGTATGTGGAGATGACTGTAATTTCTCTTTGATGTGCCAGGCCAGAACAGCTACATCTGAATGTGGACCAAAATGATTTAGCCTTTTCAGTTTTATTGTTTCTACTGAGGGAGGAACATTTTTTCTCTTACCATGTAAGGTGTTAGCACAGTTTGTGCCTTCTGATTTTAGAAATCATGCTAAATCTGGGGAATTGGAGATATTGTATATTCAGAGAGTGTGATTACAATGTAGGAGAAGCTGGGCATATTTCATGCCTCTGGCTACAGTTTTGTTTGCATATTTACAAACTGGTTCTGGGGTTCCATTCCCTGCCAGATGTAAATAATGATAAACCACACATACTCCATGTTGGCCTCGCACACTTTGCATGGTTGTATTCTGAATTTGACACCATTCTGGGGTATTTATTGCTTGAAAGAGAGACGGCATTTCCACAGAGGTGGGACTAATGTATGACAGTATTTTTATTCGGTAGGTACAGTTGCTGAAATTGTTAATTCAGTTGTTGAGTTACTGGATACATTTAGAGAAGACTGGCTGTCCCTCATAGTTACTGGATACATTTTGAGAAGACAGGCTGTCCCTCATAGTTAACTGGATACATTTAGAGAAGACAGGCTGTCCCTCATAGTTAACTGGATACATTTAGAGAAGACAGGCTGTCCCTCATAGTTAACTGGATACATTTAGAGAAGACTGGCTGCCCATCATATTTACTTAATTCCAAGTTGTCATTGAAACGCATAAATCTTCTTGTGAGCTCCAGCATTTCCAAGGAAGTGTTTCAGGCAAAAAAGGAATGTACGGAATTCAGTTCTTGCTGTAATAGGACCTTTGTGTGGGGTTACTGTGCTATTCCCATTAGTACAAACAGTGCTAGGGCTACATACATTTTGTCCAGTGCCATGTCTTTCCACCTTTTGATCCTCAAGTGAAGAGTAAATGATGTGGCACTTTAGCTACTTGTTGCTATGCATATTTGTTGGTCTTCTCTGCAGTGTTTTGCTTGAGATTCAAATCAGAGAACTTCCACAATATCCATGTCACTGCTATTTTCAAACTGATCCACAACATTACAGTACCTCTCCTTTGAACCAGTAAACCCTCTGATGTTGTGCCATTAATATGTTGTGGACAACCCTCCCTGTTTTCCTTCAGTATGATTGGCACTGCTACTGTCATCTTCATTGTTACTGATTTGTTGAGTTCTTTGGAGCAATAATTGTGTATAATGTCCCGCATCTGATCATTCTTCATTGGAACTGTATTCCCCAAAATGATGATCATTACCACCACCACCATTATTATCTAAGATTTAATTTAAATCCACAATGCAGTTTGTTCAAGCTTTGTCAGCCGATGTCTTGACAGTGGTTTTGCTATGATGAGATGTCATTCACTTCTTCAGTGAATGACATCAGTCTGACCGCTCAGTGCCTTATGAATTAGAGTTATCACTTTAAAAAAAGAAAACTACATGTATCTGTAGTAGATTAGTTCAAAGCATTTGATAGGACAGTCTGTGTGTAGTTACACACACACACACACACACACATATATATATATAGTCATAAATGCAGCTTGCTGCTAAATGTATAGTGTATGTCAAACTGCAGATAGAGAATGTAAATATCTGATGTACCATTTACTTGAAAATATTCTGAGGGGTGAAGGGCAGAAATAGAATTTTACTTGTCTTCTTTTTTTCTTTTTCTTTTTTTTTTAAACGGAGATTTGGGAGAAGTGTGGTACAGAAGATGTCAACAAAAGTTTATTGGCTCATCATAATTCTTGAATATCAGCACAGTAGAAGTCATAATTTACTTAGGGGTGCACATGAATTTCTATCCATACATTCCATATTTATTGTATCATTTGGGTGGAATTCAGTACAAGATATCTGTACTTGATGCTCTTGGGTATTTGTGAGTTTAATGAAAATTTGCACGGGGAAGGAAGTACTCTTTCTTTGAGCCTTAAAGGAAATTATACTATGCACAAACTGTGAAACTGTGTGACATTTTGAAAGTAAATAATGCTGTGGTAGTTGGAGCACTGCATCATTTAGCATACCATTTGTAGCCTTGATGTGATCATAAGTAGTATTTATTTTCCTTTTATGAATTTTGTGAAGTGGGAAGAAAAATGTGTTTTGCATATGTAAGGTGACTTAAAACCACTTTTACTATTAACAAAGTGTCAGAAACATGACTTATTCATATTTATGTTAGGGTTTTGATTGAAACACAATATTAGTTTTATGATTTAATGAAATTTTGTAACATTGATTTAAATTGTATTTATTGTATATCTCATATGGGGCACGCAGTGCTGCAGTTGGTTGGGGCACACGGTGCTGCAGTTGGTTGGGGCACACGATGCTGCAGTTGGTTGGGGCACGCTGTGCTGCAGTTAGTTGGGGCACCCTGTGCTGCAATTGGTTGGGGCACACTGTGCTGCAGTTGGTTGGAGCACGCGGTGCTGCAGTTAGTTGGGGCACCCTGTGCTGCAATTGGTTGGGGCACACTGTGCTGCAGTTGGTTGGGGCACGCGGTGCTGCAGTTGGTTGGGGCATGTGGTGTTGTATTTGGTTGGGGCACGCGGTGCTGCAGTAGGTTGGGGTACTGTGCTACAAACTGGAAGGTCATGGGTTCAATTCCTGAGGTGTCATTGGAATTTTTCATTGACATAATCCTTCTGACCTCACTATGGCCCTGGGTTTGACTCAGCCTCTAGAAATGAGTACCAGGAATGTTTCCTGGGAGGTAAAGGTGGCCGGTGCGTAGGGCTGACAACCTTACCACCTTCATGTGCCGATTGTCTTGAAGTCTGGGAGCCTCAACCTCGTGCAACCCTAAGGGCCTGTCCAGGCCTGTAATGGGATTGCTTTTTTTATATCTTGTATATCAGTTTATAAGTTATTTACAAACTCATTTCCATCAGTGTATGTAATTGGGGCAAATTTTTTCATGTGTGTTGGCTGTGGTGAAGGTTTTGAAATAACCGTTATAAAATGGTGATAAATATGGTAGCAGACCCCTCATACCTGTATTTCATAGCTGTAATAGGTTCAGTACTTTTGCGTAAAAAAGTGATCGTATGTTCTTTTTTTCTTTCTTATTTTGGTGATAAATCCAAAGTGTAGAATTCTGTATGAGGCTCCATTGACATCTTATAGAATGTTTGTATGGAGCATTTTTCAAAAACATCATCCCCTATGTGTTTCTCCTTCCAAATTCTTCATTCTTTTCGAAGCATTATCTAGGGATTTGTGGAGAAAGACCTCCACTTTTCATCTGATATATTGAAAGTTTTTTTTTTTGGAGGGGTGGGGGGGTGTGGCTCTTTGCTATTAATTTGTGGTAAGTTTCAGGGACATAGCAAAATTTTTCTCATTGCCATTTCAGCAATAATGAAATCACTGTTGTTGGGCAGTGTCCATGTGTTGGAATTTGTGGTAGGTAATTCTTGTATTATGGGGGGGGGGGCTGAACAATTTTCATACATGTCAAAGCAAACTTCAGGTTGCATTGTGTTTTGTCTGTGGTCTGATCAGTCTGAATTCTTGGCTTATTTTTATGGTTTTAGTTTGTGGAGTGTTCCAGTCTTAATTTGTTGAATCTTATGGTTGTTTTTAAGTTTGCCGTAGCTCTTTTCCTGTTACTACCTGTGGACTTGATCTGTTCTCAGGTGCTTATTTTAGCAAGTCGAGTGTTGCTATGGTACCCAGTGAGTGAGTATAGCTCACTCTAAGGGGTCCACCAGGTTAGGTGCTTCTTTACCTGAAGATGCAAGCAGAGCTGGCTTCTGAAACATTGTGTTTTTAAAAAAAAATTTAGACAGTGGTCAGAGTCCAAAAAAAATTGTGTCAGTGAGTTATACCTTGTCATAAAAGACCTATAGTGTTGAATGAAAGCTTGGGTCGTGATGGTGGGTTTTGCAGATCGCGAGTAAAAGTGCAGTATTCATCAGAATTTTGTAAGCCCTTTTATGATCTTCTAAAGATGTTCTTAGTGTCAAGCATATCATTCTGTTGCATTAGGTCTCTTTTTACCTTCATTTTTAGTTGAAATGTTAATTTTCATAATCTGTATATCACATTTTTTGGCATGTATTTTCTTTGGATGTTGAAAATGTAAAGTAAGTTCTTCTGTAAATGTTTTTCCATATACCCATTAACATGAGATACAACGGGAGACTGAGATTCTCACATCAGTGTTGCTGAAGATTCGAGTATTCTGGAGTTATGACATGTCGTTGGGGGAGTATTTTTGTATGTTTGGAAGAATAATAATCCCTTCTTCTTCCGGTTCAAGCAGTCCAGGAATAGTGGACTGCTTGCACCTAATGAAGACACTATTGTCATTTGATATGTTATGAAGTTAATACCCAGTGATACAGTGTCACAACCAACAGAACTTGAACAATGAACTGGTGTACATTATTTTCTTCACATATTTTAACGTATGCTCAGGCATGTTAAACATTTTTCTTATACCTTAATGAGTGCTGAAGTATTTTACTCCTGGATTATGAGTTCCTTTGTACTGAAAGTATAAAGGAAAACTTTGAATATGTTCTGTAACAGCTGTCATGGGTTCTTGGTTTGTTTCTCAGGATGATCTGGTCATTTTCCTGTGCAAATCTGTTCAGGAACACTTGCATGAAGGGCATGATTACATTGTCCTACAGAAATGCTGAAGCTGCCCAAGAAAAATTCATTCATGATAGTATATATCTTGTTTACTTGTAGTTAAATAATATTTAATACTATGGCACCTTAGTTTCCCCACATATTTTGTAGGTCACTTGTTTTTGCAATATCTTGTCAAGCATCTCCACATAAAAATACAATTTTTGCTTTTTTGTAAGTTTCCCATATTCCAGAACTTTACAAAAAATTTGTCAGTATTTATGACATCTGCGTGTTTCTTCAAATAACAGCAGCCTTTATTTTCAGATATTCTTGCAATACAGGATTACAATTCAAAGAGGCTGTAGCATCATAAATGCCATTTTGAATGAACATGTTGCCTTCATCTTCAGGGTTGAGTGGGGGAAGCTGGGCATGCAGCTGATTTTGTAGAAAAGTGGGAATAATTGCTGTTCCTCTGGCCTAGAGTAATTTCCCTGTTCAGAGCATACTGTTGCCATTGTTCCCTGTTAGCCACCCTTCTTCCTTTTTTGCATTCATGGTTCTGATTGAGCTCTTGTGTGACCTGTTTTCCCCCTTCTACATAACCAGCCACTTTTCCAACATGATTGATTTGAGCCCTGAGGATGGAAGCAGTATACACCTTCGAAACATTAATATCATGTACTAGGCTACATGTGTCATAACCTAGAAAACTACAGTATGAGAAGTGTAAGTTGGCATTTCAACATTTATTGATCTCTTGTATAACTGTTTCTTTTATAGAATATAAAGCAATCCAGTCACACAGCAAAAGTTTTCGTAATGTTCCATGGATGCCAAATACTTCTTCCAAGTCTGGACAACGATTGATGGGTTCTCAGGAAAGAGTTGGTGAGTTTAAATGTGGTTTTATTTGCTCTGATTCATTAGAAATAAAGGGCAGTTGTAAGTTACTTAACTCTTGTGTGCACCATAAAATGCCCAAGGAACTCTGGAAAAGGTGGGAATTTCATTGGCTGCTATTACTGTTTGTGTTATTGATGATGACTTGAGCTGACTTGGTCATTTTAAATCACAGACTGGGTGTTGACTGTGGTCAGTGTTTGGCGCTAGAGGGTTAACAAGAAGTCAATTTCATCACTGTATTGGCTGCCACCATGACCCTGGCCTGTGATAATTTAGTCCATTTCACACAGGCTCTTCCTTCATATAAATGTTAACATTATCTTCCTACGTACCAGAAATAGAGTGATTCTTGGGTTATTTAACAACCCTTTTTCAACTGCATATGTTATTTAATTTTGAGTGGTAGGATAACCAAATGAGGAAGTGGAAGGAACATGGATAGAAGTGGCTGTGGCCTGTTTTGAAGTACTATCCCAGCATTTGTGTGGAGTAATTGAGGAAAATGGTGAAACCCCAGATTAGCTGGTCTCTGAGTCAAAATCTGTATCCATGACACTCAGAGTATAAAGCGCATGTGTTGAATTAGAACAGACAGTATGTTTATTCCTGCTTTTTATGCCATATCTTCATTATTTCTTCCGTGTGACATATCTTGTTGTCCCAGGACAATTTTTTTTTGCAATCAAGCCGTCTTTGTATGTTAACAGATTTGAGAATACCAGCAAACATGCCAAAGATGCCTATGAAGACAAAAACCTCTCAGTATTCTGGGTTGCAAGAATCACATGAAAACACACCTGCAATACCTCCAGCAATCAGACTGAAGTATCAGGTGGGGAAAGTTATTGGTGATGGGAACTTTGCTGTTGTGAGGCAGTGTGTTGACAGGTGAGTGCTGTAATAAGACACGCACTTCCATACTTCAGCTGATTCTTCTGTTATTCTACCTGCATATGTCTTTTTATCTGAGTCACTTAAGAATTGCTAGGGGTACAGCACTCTGAATTTATGTAGGTTTGCAGTGGGATTCTTTGTTTGGAATGCTGCTGACACTGTGTCTGTTTAACCCCTGAGTCTGTTGTGTATATATTGGATATGAAATGACAAATTTTCATGCAGCTTATTTTGTGTATTGTGCCATTGGACACTTGTGCATGTTAGCATTCTTAAATTCGTTATCATGACCAGTACTAAGATGGTGACGTTGCGTATCTGTTAGGTAAGAACAGTAGCAATTTAGGGACTTGAAATTTTTGTGTAGTCATAGATCTTTGAAAGACGTGGACCTTTATTTAATAATTAAACATTTCATGATATTTAGAAATTATTTAACACTGGTGAAATTTCTGTTGTATAATTCAGCAGCAGCATTTTACAATTCCAATCAGTGTAACCTCTCACTGCTCCACTGTCACATATTATAGCTCTTGAGGTAAAGCAAAGATAAAGTAATCCCTCTACATGCCTGGACAGGCCCTGAGAGTTCCAAGAGTTTGAGGTTTCCAGATTTCAAGACGGTCAGCACAGGAAGATGGTAAAGTTTTTGGCCCTTTGCACCGGCTACCTCTATCCCCGAGGAAATATTCCTGGTACTCATTTCTATTAGAGGCTGGGTCAACCCCAGGACCATCAGGAATTGAACCCGCAACCTTGTAGTGCAGTGCCTTAACCAACAGCATTACTGTGTTTCCTCCATTATAGCTCGTGAGGAACACCTTAAATCACAATTTTTCGGAGTGTACATGCCATATAACTATTTTTGCTGACATCAGAACTGCAGTACTGAAAGCATAGGAACCTCTCGTCATTTATTGCTTCCATTTTCTGATCTTGGTTTAACCCTGCCAGAGGTGTATGCACACCCATTTCAATCATAAAGTTTATGTAAATGCAGAATAACATTATGCATACATTGCAGCACATGTCAGTGGGTTGACATAGTTAGTGTAACATGACATGTAAAATGTCTACGTGTTTTTATCAGGTCCATTTAGAATCTTAAATTTATAAAAGATAACATTCAAGTACAGGTATATGTGATCTTATAGAAGGGCTAATTTTAGTATTCATTACTATGAGGCATGTATAACTGAAACCTATTTGAGGCTGCTGATAGGCGAAGGTATTGCAGCATTTATAAAATGTAACCACAAGCATTTAGAGAGGATTGTTCCTGATGTGGTATATGCCATTTTCGAAGAATTTCTTGGACTGCTGCCTCAACTATCGTATCACAGCTTCCTCGCATTATCATCCAGCATGAAGGTACATCATTTTAGAGCTTGTATTAACGGTTCAGAAGCTAGAAAATGTTATACTAATCTTGAGCTCTACATAGGATGTATAACTCTTTGTCTTCAGAATTTAATGCTCAGCGTACCCTGCAAAATTTGGGGACTTAAATGGCCACCATTTACTTTGAATGTTTGCGGCTGATGAATTTAGGTAACATTGAGTTTTCTTGGAGTCACACTGCACGTTGACGGAAGTTGTCTTTTGGTGCCGGAAGGTTAAAGACCTCCCAGTGCATAAACATTGAATGGGTTGTAAACTCTGGACCACATGGGAACGAGCATTGTCTTGTGGCATGATGGTGTTGTCAGTGAGTTTAGGTGGATATTGGTCCTGATCTCGGTACACAGATTTTGAAAGTGCCTGACAATAAGAGTTTGCGTTGATTTGTGTCATTATATGATTTTAAGTCCAGAGGCAGGGTTCCCTCATTTTCTGTGTGGTCCTGTTTGGACAAATTCATCAGCATGTGCATCATCTTATAAGGTGCACTTTTACATTATCCATACTAGCTACACACCCATTAAACTGTACTGATCTTCACAAGTGTCTGCTAATGTGTCTACTGAGTTAGGCTTGCTGATGCATCATTTTCACTACCACAGCAGCAATTTGAACAGGTTGTAGTTTTACATGTCTCATACTTGACTGCAAAAGTATGACAGAGGCTCTAAATCAGAAATGATTGAAATCAAAATTGCAAATGCTTGGAAAAATATCTGAAATATGGGATTTTAGGGATTAAACATGGTCAACAATGTTGTAAATACTATAATGAAGAACAAATGATGCAATGATTGCTTGTTTGGAAACAAATAAAGGAAGAAAGGTATTGTACCTTTATGCACAAACCTAGCCAAGTTTTGTGCAGTAAATAGAACAGTTGTCTAAATCAGTTGTTGCTTTGCATCCCATGAAGGCATAGAGGAAGACCAGAAGTATAGCTTCACTCATTCTTAACCTGGGTCCTGGAACCAATCTGGACATTTTGGAGAAAGGAAAAATCTCTTTCTCATGCTGGGAATTGAACCCCAGATTGTCAAGGCTGTAGCCTAGGTCTGAATAAAAGGGGGTTATGTCTGAAATGGAGTGGTCCAGTATCTTTGATGTCATGGGCTACATGGTCACAAATCTAAATTTGTGGGTCAGTCATGCTAGTTTTGTCCTGGATGGCAAAGTAAGGCTACATGAGGGTGTCTTGGTACAAATGTTGTTACAGTGTGAAGCCCAGGAACTTTGGCATTACAACCCAAATCACCTTGGACTATAAAATTGTACCACCAGTTTTAAATAAAGCCACCAAGCCCACAGTAGTGAATGGTATGAAATCCATAATGTATGCGGTAATGTCTAATGGCAGGAATTATGTTAATGTTATTGCTGCATCTTTATAGAGGACACACAGATATGCAGAAATTGGCATGAATATTGCATTTTCCCAATCTGCAGAACTAATTCTTGTATAGTGTTTTTGGGCTACAAACATATCAATCCAGTGGCCTGCAGTGGAACTACCTTGATCCAAAAGAAAAGCCAGTGAGGTGGAAACAACAAAACAAATATATCAGAATTTCTCTAGAGCCATTAGAGAATTTTAAAAGGGCTAGACTTGGAAGAGGAGAATCTTATTTGCTTGTAGATCTCCATAATGTTGGCACATGGGAAGATCAGTTTAGGAAGCTGCTGCATAGGTCGATCGGAAAGTAAAATAACAATTCCTGTGCAGTCCCAGAGAGGCCCTGAGGGTTCCAGAAATTTGGGCTCCCAGATTTCGAGACAGTCAGTACATGAAGATGGTAAGGTTCTTAGCTCTATACACCAGCCACCATTACCCCTCAGGAAATATTTCTGGTGCTCATTTCTGTTACAAACTGAGTTGACCCCAGGACCATATGGTGGCTGGAATGATTATTGCAATGAAAAATTCCAGTGGCACAATCATGAATCAAACCTGTGGCCTTCTGGCTTGTAGTGCAGTGCCTGAACCCACTGTGCAACCGTATGCCGCAGGAAAGTAAGAATGTATAGTGAATATTTCCTTATCTGGCAACTTTTTGTTCCAAATAATATTTCTCATTAGAGAAAACAATGACCTACTTTTCCTTGTCGTCAGACTGAAGGTTTAGGCATTTATGACAGTGTGTTATTAGTGAATGTATGCCTTCAGCATGGAATTTTGAGGTTTGTGACAGAACCACTGAGAGACAGTTTCTTGCTCTTCCACAACATTTTGGAATCTGTTGCCACCAAGATGTTTCTTCAGAGGACTGAGAAGTTTATGGTCACTTTTTGCCAAATTAGGACTGTATGGTGAATGTTCATGACATTCCCATCCAAATTGCTACAATAAGACTGCCATCTGTTGGGCTGTGTGGGGTCTTGGCACCAAGTGACTTTTTGTCTTTCTTGCCTTCTGAAGAAGCGTCTTGGTGGTTACAGATGCTGTACTGATGCTAAAGCACAAGAAACTGTCTCACAGTGGTTCGTTTGTAAAGCCCAGAATTCTGTGCTGAAGGCATGCCTTTACTCATAACACATTTTGACAGACACATAAACCTGCAGGGTGACAATGTGCAAAAGGACATAGTTTGATTTCTAGTGAGAAATGCTGTTTTAAAAAAGTTGTTGAATATGCAGATATTTACTGTATATTCTTACTTTGTGACAGTTTCTTACAGTTTCATGTAGCGTATGAGTTCAGATAGTGTGAAGTACTGTCATGCTGTCAGTCCGGAAATCAGCTTCAGTGAAGTTGAAACGACCGCTGTAGAACCAAAATATTATAAATATTATAAATCTCTTAATTCCAGCAGAAGTAATCATAATTGCTAGGATGCCATGTTATGGGATTTATGAAATTGTGGTTGAAATAAGAAATAATTACCACAACTATGGAAAGGGATGACGATTGCTAGAGTTGTCTATGCCTGTGGAACCTCTTTCTTGTCATTTTTGTTCAAACTTGGGTCGAATACTCTTTCAGCACAGTTAACACCATTTGTAAGTGAAACCGTGATCATGAATGCAGATTCTGCGTTGACACTTTAACCAGTATGTGATCTTTACCAATGGAAGCAATTGGAGAAAAAGTAGGATTATATTAGAACAGTGTTTCAGCTATTTGTAGAGTTCAAGATAGCCTTTGATAAATTTAGGATGAAATTGCATTTAATTGAATTTAAAGTACATGTGGAAACTTGTTAGATTAAATAAAATGCATATCTGTGAGATGTATGATAGAGTTTCTATAAACATCTAATGCATCTCTAGTTTGAAATAGGCTACAAGCAGGCAGCTGGGCATTAGAATGAGAAGTGAGTGGAACTGGGACCCAGTGGTGTTATGCTGCATATACTGAACGTTTATTATTCATTATCAGGTCAACAGGAACAGAGTGTGCTCTAAAAGTAATTGACAAGTCAAAATGTCGTGGAAAAGAACACATGATTGAAAGTGAGGTCTCCATCTTGAGGCGAATTCATCATCCAAACATTGTACAGCTTGTTGCAGAGTATGACACACACTCAGAATTGTATCTAGTCATGGAACTGATCAAGGTCAGTATGATTACATCTGCACTTTAGAGTTGCTTTTGGCTTAACATTTAAGTAAAGGATTCAAACCAAGTGCAAGATGATCATAGCTAACTGCAGAAGGTAAGTTGTTCATAAGGTGTGAAATAAAGAAAATATGTGTGGGAAGGGGGTTTGCCAGATTAATCTGACAAAGGTTAGGGATCATTGGTGGTTATTTGACTGCCAGGTGGGATTCTATACTTCTGGATTAAGAAGAATTTTTGTACCAGAGAACTGAAAGTGGTAGAATGTCCTGTTGTGTAATTTGAATCCATTTTGGTCTTTATTTTGTTCTGAAGGAAATATTTAGTCTTGTGGGGGGGGATCTTCAGGAATGAAATACACCAAGTCTGCCAGCCTTGTAAATTGGTTTAAAAAAAAAAAAGTGCGTATTGTATTGCCAGTTATGACTGCAATATATGTCAGTCCAACAAGGTGTGGTCAGTTTGTCCATTGGTAATATTATTTAGTTGAATGTGCCTGTAATGGTTGTGTAGACTATATCCATCTGATGAAAAATTTGCTGAGACAGTGCATAATAACTGATGCAACAAATTTTGTTTTGTCTTTTGCTGTGGTCAGTTGTTGCATGGAAATGAAGTATGTTTTAACAGTATTCAGAAACAATGAAGTGTGTGTAAGAATGTGTGAAGGGAAGAAACAGCTTTGTAATATTTTTATCCTCATGTAGGGTGGAGACTTGTTTGATGCCATAGCAGCAGCTACCAAGTTCTCAGAAAAGGAAGCTAGTATGATGATACGAAACCTAGCCTCTGCATTATTCTACTTGCACAGTTTGAATGTTGTTCACCGTGATATTAAGCCTGAAAATTTGCTGGTAAGTGACTTTTTTCTGTAAGAATGTTATTGAGATTTGTAGTCAGGGCTGTTATAATAGTTGCTGCCTCACCACAGGCAAATTAATTGACACCCATGGTGAGCGCATTTTTAGCCTGTCTGAATGTATTAGAGATATAAGAAATGATTTATCATCTTGTTTAAGATGAAAAAAAATTATGATGGACATGTGAATGTTAGTGTCTTCTGGTATGTTACATCATGTAGTTTGGAAGACAGGTACTAATATTTCAGTGAATTGTGCTGACTTTGTTTTTTGACTAGAAGATTTAGTCTTCTGCCCTTAGCTTGGAGACAGCATTAATTTAATATTGTACATGTTGTGCATGTTGTTCATAATTTATTTTGTCTTCAATTAAAGTAACACTTTATGCACCATCTCTCATACACCAAGTTACGCTGTCTGTTTAATACTCCGATGTGTTTTGGTGTTTGTTGTCACCACCTTCACGGAGTACCATCTTAACTGTCAACTTATCAACACATCAGCTGGTTTCAAACATCTGTCTGAGCATTTGTTGCAGAGCTTTAGAAACTGTGTATCGTGAGTGAAAACTGCATTTCTGCAACACGTGCTGGGACAGATGCTTGCAACCAGTAGATGTGTTGAGAAGATAACAGTCAAAATGGTACTCCCTGAAGATGGCAACAGTGAGTGCCAAAACGTGTTGGAGTATGAAGTAAGCAGCGTGTCTTGGTGTGTGAGACATGGTGCATTAAGAGTTGGTTTAATTGAAGACAAAATAAATTATGGAGACATCATGATTCTCTGATTTGTTGTAGCTATTTACCAAAATGCATGGCATCACACCTTCATTCCCAGAACTTAACATATAATACCTGCATTTTGAAGCAATTCAGTGGGACACTGGCAGAGTGGGCTTTGTTAAGAGGCTATTAGGTTTTTATTTAGGTCATAATTTTGTAGCTATTTAGGTATTGATACCCTGACCTTCCTCCAGTGATGCAGCATCTACTAGTATACAAACGAGTTTACAAAAATAAGGTAACAAAGATTATAATGTCTTTAACTTTATTCTGAGTTCCAAAAATACATAGCACTTGTGTAGCAGATGGCACACACAAAATATCCACATAGTCACTAGTGAAAGCATTTGCCCCCTTCGGCACCAAGGGTTGTATCCCAGTGTATCACTGTCAGGTGTCTTTAGTCAGGAGGTAACGGCATGCTTTGACTAGAATCTTGTCAGTCATATGATTGTTGAGGGGTCCAAAAGTTGTGGAAATCCCAGGGCACACGATGGGGAATGTAGAGAAGATGGTCCATAACACCCCAGCTGCAGTGCTGTAACTAGCCACATGTCTGGTTGGCAGTATGGGACCTGGCATTTGGATGACTGAATCCCCCTGCATCTGGCATTTTAAGTGGGTTCTGGTAAATGATTTGTACTTTGTTGTCTTCTAATAAAATCCCTTTATCCAGTTATCTCCTGCTGCTGTGTTTTCTTCTCAATAAAGTCATGTGCAGGTTTCTTAAATTTTTCCTCATCAGTCCTTTAAAATAGTGTTCATTAAATGTAACAGTTAGAAAACATGTTCCTTTTGCTTGTTATTAACACATTGGCGCCCGACAGCTGTGCACACTGCCCACCCCGTGTGGACCGGCCATTTAAACTCTCAACCGGACCTTTAACCTTACAACTCCGTAGTACCGTACGAGTCCCTTTACATGAACATAACTTTTCTCAATATAAACATATTTAGTTAAAATTTTATTTCTGTACTCACC
>Ga0123357_10003219_pt1 | contig 18593 bp, 5 predicted proteins | sample TergutEmb28metaG_FD_89873 | JGI IMG/M metagenome (GOLD analysis project Ga0123357, IMG submission 89873) | Embiratermes neotenicus P4 segment gut microbial communities from Petit-Saut dam, French Guiana - Emb289 P4 | ecosystem: Host-associated > Arthropoda: Insects > Digestive system > Gut ...
ATATATATATATATATAACCTTCATCTTGGAATTCAAGTGTCGTTTTTCTGTCATTGTTTATGTTGCAAGTTGTTATTACCGGCAAACGGTTGCAGCAGTGAAATGTGGGCCTTAGTCGGTATTACAGTGCCCACCCTTGATGACATATTTTCCTTCAGTAGGCCTACATGCCTGTTGAAAATTGTGTGTGTGTGATGCCGGCAACTTTGGCAATATTTAATCTGCACGCGGGAAAAGTGAAATTCAATACACAGATTGAAGAATGAATAAGTTTAAATGCAATTTTACATATAGTTTTACCTGTACATATTTCTGTATATGAGATGCAATAATAGGTATTGGTAGTGATAGGAAAAAATTATTTAAAATGCAATTCACAACTTCGGTCAGTTTGTCACTATTTTAGCATAGTTTAATAAAATTAAATAATAATATTTTCCCCGTAAATAAAGAGCTCCTCTGTTTTGAAAACTGCTCCCGCTTTCTACACCGGCATTGGCGGAGAAGGTTAGAAGACGTTTTCTCAACTCACATGTCTCCGCGGGCAACACAGTACTGTGTCGCAGGTAACATGACGTCCGCGAGCTACGGATTTAGAGGGCAGAAGTGTTACTAGGCATATTGTTATTTTAAGTATTATCCTGGTACAAATTACTTTCAGTTTTCTGAAGTTAAGTATTTCGAAGACTTCCTTAACCCTTTCTCGCATAGATCTCAGTTGACCTTGTGCCAATCACGCTGTCAAGATAGAAGGACATGCCAATATAGGCTACTGAGTTTCCGTAAGCTGTGTAAACTGGTTTGCTTGTCAAAAACATGCAAATAGACAAATGGATTTGGTTTGATATGTTCCATATTCTGTTCATTAATTAGATGGATAAAATATCTTACACTTTGGTTTTATGGATGTACTTTTATTGAAAGGGGACCGCGGTAGCACAGTGGTTAAGGTGTTGTGCTACTAATCGGAAAGTCGCTGGTTCGATTCCAGGTGGTGTCTTTGGAGTTTTTCACTATGGCCCTGAGATGGACTCAGCCTCCAACAAAAATGAGTACTAGGAGTATTTCCTGGAGCTAAAAGCGGCCGGTGCATTAGGCTGACAACCTTACCACCATCCTGGGCCATTGTCACGTAATATGAGAACCTTAACTTCCTGGAACCCTCTGGGCACCTCGCGCCTGTAATAGGAATGATATACCTTACTTTTATTACACAGTGGTCACCAATACGCTTCGGCCACTCATGTGGCCATCTACAGGGAGGTGAGTTCTGAGCCTTTAACTGTGCAGGCTATATCGTCACTACATAAATCACCACATGTATGTTCTGTGTGCATCATTTCACGGCACTATACTAAACACTACCATTTTTAACTTCTGATATGTTATAAGATTTGCTATTCTATCATTAAACCCCAAATTTTAAGTACAAGACTTTAGACTGTGGAGTGATTTAGATACGTTTTAATTACATTTGTAATCTTTATCTCAGTAATTAACCAACTTGATGCACAACATTTTTGTTTTACAATAAGTTTATTTCATACCTCTACATGTTTCGAGTACATGTGCTCGAAACATGTAGAGGCATGAAATAAACTTATTGTAAAACAAAAATTATGTGCATCAAGTTGGTTAATTACTGAGATAAATATACTGAAATGCACGGTCAGCAAAACGTAAAAAATGTGTAATCTTCTCTCACTACCCTGAAGATGGCAACATGAGTGGCTGAAACATGTTTGTGACCACCATGAAATAAAATTATACTCATAAAACCAGAGCGAATTTGTTGATATTTTAATAGATTTAGGCAAATTAATATTTAAGAACAGAGGCCAAGCGGGCTTAACAGAGATGAATCTTAATCTCCTTTCTATTTTCTAGAATTCTAAACGTGTGAATTATTATTTACAGGACGTTATTACATGCAGAAAATACAAACGTAATTATTGATGCTAAAAATTGTTTTCAGTGTGACACATTTCTTTAAGGAGCTGAAGAAATTTTATGTCTATATTTAACATAAGTACAAGTCTAAACATGTGGGACCCTGCCACGTAGGACGATCGGTATGACGAGTCCGTTTCACTTGTTCGTGTAAACTGCTTTTTATATCAGATGCAGTGTCTCAGATCTTAATGTTGATCTATAATCCACTGAATACTGTAGAGATCAAAACTTATTTTGACAGGCCGAAGAACACGGGAAAGGCGTATTACGTAAACAGTCAACATAGAAATGCATTAACGAGTCCGGAGATGACCAGCACCCGAGCAATTTACCCCATGTTGCTAAATGTACATTGACGGAGAATTTATCAGGCAATAAAGTAAACAGTAATTAAGTTATTTACCATCGCCGTTTTATTTTAGTGAATTTACTGTTGCTGACAATCTATTTCACATTATGTTTTAGGACTCACAATTTAACGGAATACAATGACAGCTCCAGCCATTAAGGGTACAAAAATATACGCATTTTTCAGGTTGTCTTTCTCTTTGTGACTTGCTTTTAATTTCGATCTAGTCTGGTTGTGTCAGCGATGCCCTCCCAGCGATAGGCTCCCCGATCGTAGTTACCTACCTGCCACTATAGCAACCCCACTCTAGAAGCACAGACTGCCGCCGACAAGGAACACGAAACGCATATATTGTCTATACTCTGCGCATAGCAAAGCTGACTTCACAACAAAGCAATTATTGTAAACTTAATATTACGGTCTTTATCGTTGCACCGTGCATTTTGTAGATTCAGTTAATTAACACACTAACTAATACACACATATATTACTTAAAATTCTAAAACTTTTACATTAACCCTTATCCTGCTAATGTGGGGAATATCGTGAGCTCCTAATAATGACAGCAGATGGCAGATGGGATTTAACTCGGCGTTTAAAGGGTTAAAACGCTTCTACATGTTTCGATCATAAGATCATCCTCAGGGAGCATACACTGTACACAGTGTAAGCTCCCTGAGGATGATCTTATGATCGAAACATGTAGGAGCGTTTTAATGTAAAAGTTTTAGAATTTTAAGTAATATATGTGTGCATTAGTTGGTGTGTTAATTAAATTAATATTACGGTCTTTTGTGAAGTAACGCCGTGTAGGTTGGTAGAAATTTATCCACTTTTGGACACAAATACTACCCCCATATTAAGGGTACACTTTTCTTCCCTCAAGATGTAGGCAGTACGTTTCTCCGAAACGTTGCTACATTTTTAGAAGGCCAAATCTCAAAGACGATAAGCCTCCCCTTGATAGCCAAGTGAACATCAACTGTTGCGGCTGTAGTATACTCAAGGCAAGAAGATTGAGCTTTAAATGACTAGATTATGTTCGCAGCAACCAAGCGTTTCTTTCTTTTTTTAAAGTGTCAGCAAATTTTCACACACTAACAGGCTCTTTGGCTGTAATCAGTCCTTCTGATTCAGAAGGAATTCACGCTTGCACATTATAAGGTGCCTAACAATAGAACAATCTACTACCAAGAAAATTGTGTTTGACAGTGTCTTACAGCAGAGTATCCTTTCAGCGATATTATGTACAGGTCTACTGTAATCAAAAGTAAAGAATTACAGGACAGAAAATTTTGGTGGCACCAGATGTGACAGAGTGATAAAATGAGTCAATGTTTTGACCAATCAATATATTTGTATTTTAAGTCAGATAATGTCGAAGGTAAGCCATGCCATGACTCAGACAGGTAGTCGCCGGAGTCTCACCGCGCAGGTACGGCTCAGTCTCAGGCCTGTCCATATGGGATTTATGGTAGATAAGGTGGCAAAAGAACAGGTTTAGCTCAAAGTACTTCAGTTTCCCTCAGTGAGAATTATTCCACCAATGCTCCGTTGTCATATATTTCCTTCTCACTGATGCTGTGTAATCTGGTCAGTTGTTACAGTCGTCAAACAACACACTTAAAAACAAATATGGGAGAGACTGGAAGTCTCTAAAGTTTATTAAGCTGCAGTTCTTACTTCTCAGAGAGCAGGCTTTGTATCCATTATGTAGAACAGCCAGTTATTACTTCGCGCTTGTGGGAAATAATCGCTGTTTTTACTGAGAACCATGTAAAATACAACAGATTGTGAGAAAAGCTGCAGAGTTTTTAAGCGATACATAGCCTGTTGCTAGATCTGGGCCTATTGACGTCTGGAATTGAAGCGTCAAACAAAACATGAATTTTGAAGATCTTTAACTGTAATTTCGAAATTAAGTCAGTGAATTTTCGCGTGGCAAAAGTTAGTTTTGTGCTGCAGAGTGTAGGCTTAGAAATTGTATAGCTTATTTTAAATGCCGTGCCTTATTTTAAACTAATAATCGTTCTTTGTTACCAAACATAAAGTGCCATACCACAGCTCAAAGAGCTACTAGTCCTTTGATACCAAAGTTTAAGTTCCGAGCCACAAATCAAACTGGTAGTCGTCCTTTGTTACCTAACATGAAGTGCCATGCCACCGTTTAAACTGTCAGTTTTCATTTGTTAACATATTAAAAGGCCGTACTGTAGTTCAAAAGGCTCGTCTGTCTCCGGCTTTTTACTGCGGATGCCTGGATTGTGCCTGAAGGCAGCCTCTGTGGGATTTGTGGTAGACAAAGGGACACCCTGTCAACCTTTTATTCTATTATTCTTACTTCGGTTTCCACTGTAAATTATCATTCTATATGTGTTGCATATTCATTCATTTTCTTTTGTTAATTTTCTTCGTTTCTGCTGGGGAATGGAGTGATGATGCTTTAAAACAGCCGCTACAAATTCCTTAACCTACCGAATGTGCTTCCATTTATTTTTTTGGTTTATTGTACAACACTGGCAGTACCGTACCTAAAATTCTAGCACCAAAGGTAGGATGATTTAAATTAAAGTGCAAGAATTCGGACGGTAGTGGTGATGATCTAATAGAAGAATCAACCCATCAACTTCCTGGATTGAATGAGCAAAATTACGGAAAACATTAATCAGGATAAAAAATGCCCTGATTGAGATTCCAACAAAGCATCTCTCTGGTAAAATTATGAAACCTTAACTTTTCACCGTGGACCGGCATAGCTCATTCGGTATCGCCACTTGCTACAGGCTGGACGGTACGGGGATCGATTCCCGGTGGAGGCGAGATTTTCCGCACCCGTCCAGACGTGTACTGGGGCCCACCCAGCGTCCTGTACAATGGGTAACTCGTCAATTTCCCAGAAGTAAAGCGGTAGGGGAGTGACGTTGACTACCCATCCCCATCTAGCACACATGTTAAAGAAAGAGTAAAACTATAACCCTGCTTTCCCTCTGGGCCTTCAAGGCTTGCAATAGGGTGAAATTTACTTTTTTTTACGTCTCCATCAATCTGCTCGGCTGTACTAAAAGTAGTAATCAATTTCCATTTATTTCTGCTGATATAAATAACACGTTAAAATGATTGTTGAGTTCCTTCAGTTACTAACTCATCGATAAGGAAACCCACATACAAATCACAGCAGTTTCTTCAACTTGGACGGCAATGAGCGCCATGTTCTAATGTTACACTGCATCAGCCACAAGTAAAGAGTCAGCGTTTAGTCGCATTTCCATTCCTTGTATCGGAAAGTTGTAATATTGTTAGTCCAGTCACACCAAGAGCGTAATATGTGTGTGTGCATTTGTGTTACTGGCAGAATATGTCGCCAACTACAAATAATTTGCCAGGCAAATATCTTTATCGACGTACAACTGTAAATTCACTATTTATACCTGACACATATACACACCAAGGGATTTAACATTGTATAGTGAAGGGGTTAAAATGAAAGATTTAACTTTAATACAACAAATTGTGGTGTAAAGTGATCCTTTCTTGAACATTACTGGCATTAGAAATCTTGCGAGCTTTGCGGTTCTCTCAATGGGCCAGAGAGGACGTGAAATTTCGTTTCGAACGTCACTTCCGGTGAATTTTATTATAAATTGTAGGAATACACAAAAACACCTAGTTCTACTACATTTGCTGCAACATCGATATGTTGTGGGTCGGTTTGAAATTGATTGTGGGACGGATCTGACACGCAAGTGGACTTTTATTCACCCCTGCTATATCTTCTTCTCTCTAGGTTCCTGTGACAGGTGAATAAAATCATCCTGACAAAAGGTCAATTGCCCGTAACAGTTTCACGAATCACAAGGTCCTGTCTCAAATATTTCGAAAAGTTGAAATTCATGTAAGGTTAAGTGTAACACGGTGTACGAATGAATCTGAGCGATATCTTTTCTGTGGCAGATCGCATTTAATGACGCTGTCATTTTCTCAGACTGAGAACTACACTCTTCTGGGCCGTTACGCAGCGTGTAGTTGGTAACTACTTTCTGCGTGATAGCCCAGAAGAGCGCATTTCTCACTTTCTTCGTGGCGGAAGCCTGAAATCTCGTAGTGTCTCAGACTCTTTACCGTCGGATGATTGGACGATACAGAGTAATAAATTAGAATGTCTGCGGAAGGAAATCGGCATGACGTAAGTAATGAGAATTAGATTGGAATGTATATACTTGTCTAACACAACTATATGATGGTAGAGATATGTATATAATTTATTACATAAAGAACAACTACATATTTCGGCACTTTTCTTTGGCCATCTTCAGGTTGATAAATGAAAAAAACTTAGTAAGCAGTTATACTCGACTTGTGTGGGTTGTATACAGTGGGGAAGTAAGAGCTGAAGTGGGTACGAGATCTCGCATGTGTTGTGTAGGATGGGTGGGGTGGGTGGGGTGGGTACATGGGTTCTGCTGTTTTTGCTATTCTAGGTTAATATAGTTGAATCAATGGTATCATCTTATGTTTGTAGAGATTACATGTACATACACACTTAGCTTATAAATATACAGTGTGCAACTTTATATAAATGTAGTATCGAGTACAGCTGCTTACTAAGTTTTTCATTTTTCAACCTGAAGATGGCCAATGAAAAGTGCCGAAACATGTAGTTGTTCTTTATGTAATAAACTATATACATATCTCTACCATCATATAGTTGTGTTAGATAAGTATATACATTCCAATCTAGTTTATTATAAACACAATGGGGATGACGAACCTTATGATTAAGTAATGAGAATATTTCAAATTTTGTCTGAATGTACGGAGAATAACATCAGCGAGGGTAGATGGTGTTTCGACTGAGAGTGAAACCAGAAATCTTCGGAATACACGGCAGAACCGTTATCTGCCATCCACCCGCACCCACGCCAAACCTGTAAATTTTAGCTTACGCAAGATGAGGAGAAATAACTATAAATATAAACATGTACACAACAACTTCTGTAAAACATGAGAGACTTCAGTCTGCCTAGATTGGCGAGGTTTGGTGTTATGGCGGTGGTGTTACTGAGGACACAGGTTTTTGTAACATGAAGCCGCGTGTTTTGTCAAATAGTTACAGAAGTTTCAGAATGAATTGTTGCCTCCACCTTCAGGGTCTAAGTAAAACAATAAAACGTACCGATGTACTGTCATATCCCAGAAGACATGTCTTGAGAATATCTTCCATTATCCGAGATTTGGATTGGGTCCCTTGCCAAGTGAGCTAAAATTTTTAACTACTCTTCGGCGTAATTGAAAGGTAATATTCCGGTAAAGGCGTTAAAGGTAAACTTGTCCTTATGCCTAGACACCACGCCACGAAGCCGAATGGGGGCATGGAAGTAAAGCTCTACATGCTACTAATTTCAGCTATAACCGCGAAGCCGCGAGTCGTTAGCTAAGAGACTGGATGTGTTGCACAGATTGTCTGGACGGGATGGTTTTGAGAATATCGAAGGTTGCCCTGTCCTTAGACAGTCACTTCACCGGCTTTCCTACCACCGGTCAGTTGTTAAAAACGGGAATTTGTGTCTGATCTTATGTTGCTTTAGGTCAGTAGTTTTCCAACCCGTATATGTGGCAACTTTGTGGCCGAATTTGAGATTTCGTGGTACTCACATAAAGCACATAAAAGCGTAATTTGTGATGAAAAGGTGAAATAAAAAATCTTTAATCGTAAACCTTTTAAAATAAATACTTAAGCATAACCATGAAAAAATATATTATTAGTGATTTACACAGAAACTAAATAAAGCGCCGATTAAGCACAAAGAGAGGGAAGAAAATAAAAAAAAATGTTTAACGGTTATTAAAAGTGCATTTAAGGATTTCATTATAATAGAAACAATGTTGCGGAAATGCTGAGCCCTAGAGTTTTGTGGACCATAGTTTGCATACCATTACTTCAGTTGCTGACAGTGTCGTTAAATAAGGTGCAAATAAAGATCTCAGGAAATAAATTGTTTTTGGGTTTTCGCAACTGCACAGTGATCTTCCGCGGTTCTGGGAACCTGCACGGCGTCATTGGCCGTTTTGTGTCCTACGATTCGGGAAAGCTTTGTGGTCCCATCTTGAGGGTTTGAATGTCCAATTTGATGGACATGTGACCCTTCGGGCACCAATCACCCAGCCACGTGGCGAAGTATTCCAGAAGATCGGAGACCTCACATGTGTTACGCTGTGGGTAATGCTTGGCTTTGTTGTTGTTTCTATACGTGCGTTTAATAATGGAAATATTTCGGATTTTGAATCTCGAAAACAAGCTGTGCGCCGCCCTCTCGACCACGGACCGCTGCAAGTTGAGAGCGTGTACAGTGTACCGCTGATTGAACTCCTGATAACAAGGCCGCACGCTTCGATGGACATTTCCCCGACCCGTCTCTCACTCTGCCCTGTATATCGCGATCTCACGGCCCCAGTGGCTGACCTACCCCTTCCCCCACCTCCTACTCCGACTTTATTCTGCGGTTTTTTTTGTTCTTTTAGTTTTAAAATTATGTCAAACATAATAACCGAATTTGTATCGTAATTAAGTCACAAAGAAATGTTAAAATTAGTTCTACCTACTATTGCTCTAACAGTTGTCGAACTGAGTCTTGAATAAACACAGCTCTACTCTCCAGCGTAGATTGCCCTAATTAGCTCATATTCCGTATGTGCTGGTGCTGAAGAACATTAGCTTCTCAAAATCGATGTCTGTGTTATGTTTCTATTATTTTAGGTTTTGTAACTCAACTTTAAATACATTGTCAGCCATTTCTATTCATTCGCCTACATTTATATAATTATTTCTATTTATGGAACGTTTGTTTCATCTGTTAATTTTTGATGTATTCATTTTATTACTGACTATTTTCAACAAAGATGATTGTCGTGTTGTATTATAACAATGTCTTATAATTCGAGATTCTATTAATTTTGTTATTAGCGTAGCGATTAAATTAAAATCCCAACAGAGAGTAACAACTGTGGGAATATTAGTCTGTCTCCTCAGTACTGTATTTATTTAATTACTTTCTTTACCAGGCTGCATCATTTTGCCCTTTAAAAATGTATATTTCTTACATCTTGGAAGTTTTGTCATGCATCTGTTATTTCCTACAAGTTTCTGCGGAGAGCAGAATCAAATGTAATTAAATTACAAACAATAAGAACTTTCCTTGCAGGATTTTTATAATAACTAATAGTGAGAACTGCGTAACTAACACGCAACAAAATACACTTTCTTCTGAGATGGTAAAACCAAGTCCACTGGAAGTGGGACTTTAAATTTCGAAATTACAAAGTGTGGATAATTGTTAATATACATGAAATTACATGTTTTACAAATTTATATATGTATAAATTTTCAGATGTCACGGCAGGTACATGTAAGAGAACGTGAACTTTAAAGAAGTTAGAGAAAAACGTCCGGTAAAACAGTTATGACAGAATTGCAGATTACACTTCCACTGTGCTAGCCTGATTCTAAATTACAGATCGCAACTTTTGCTTCGTAAAATTTTACAGCGCCTTGTTCAGGAATGTACCAGATCGGTTTACTTTAATCTTTAGAAGCTGTCCACAAAATGTCGAAATTACTGTCTACCTTATTAAGACCGGTAGCGCTTGTGTATTGACATTTATGAACAGACGCGTTATTTTGACATCAGTGTTCCCAACAGCCCAGATAGACTGTAGGACAATGAGGCAGTGTATATCAAACACACTACCCATTCATTCTTGTGTTGATAACACAGTATGCGGACAGGCGCCATCTTAATTCCCTAGAATAAACCCCCTAGATTATACTGCCTCACAGCGGATTCTATCGCGCTACCGTCTTTAGCTTATCAGCTGGTGCGTTTCGATTGACAACATAATCCCGGCTTGTCAGTGTCCTGTCAGCAACATTCGAAGTTAAACAAACTGAATAGTAACCAAGGATAAGATTTCTTCGCGTTCTTCTACCAGCTTACATTAATTAGGCCCTCGTGATACAGCTGAAGTTGCTTGTCTGTCATTGTAAACCGTTTTGCCCTGTATACACATGAACTTTAAGACACATTTCCGGTGACCTAATTAGATTCGTGTGCGATGCTTCACCTTGTGTGGAGAAAAACTTGAAACTGAGAACAATGTTTTTCGTTAACAGTGGAGTAACACCAAGATAAGAGAAAGATAAAATATGAGAGGGAAATAAATTCTTATTCTTTTAAAATTTCCTTTTTCGTACCTTGCCTTTTTCGCCTGCTCATCACGCATATAGGCTATTTAACAAACGTTCTTCTTCTCACCTTATGTAGGCTGTGCAACATGATTCGACTGTTCGCCATACTTAGGCTGTTCAGCACAGGGTCGTCTGTTCACCGATCATACGGCGGTTCACTGCAAAGTCGTCTGTTCACCATTCATAGGCTGTTCATCACACATTTGTCTTTACACCATATTTCAAGCTGTTCAGTATACAGTCCTTTGCTCACCAAACATTAGGCTGTTTACCATACGTTCATTTCACACCATACTTCAGGCTGTTCAACATACAGTCCTCTGCTCACTGCACATTAGGCTGTTCCCAATAATTTAAAATTTAAAGGCTAAGTTGTTCACCCTGGTTAGTGGAGTTAGATGTTCAGTTACATGCTTAATATTTTGCACTAAATCACTCTGTGTACATGTTTTGCTTGACTGTGGTGTTCATGTGCGTACTGACACAATTTTTTGGACACTATTTCTGTACACAACGCTAACAGTGATGAAATAAACCTGCTTACGTGGTCACGATGGCCATACGGATGAGACGAGAGTGAGAAAGACTTCCGTGTTGTTTCCGTAGTGTAGCGGTTATCACGTGCGCCTCACACGCGCCTCACACGCGCCTCACACGCGCAAACATAACTTTTATATTAATTTTTTTTTTAAACCCATAACTGCAATGCAGTTCGCTACATCACATTTTTCTTGCGGTAATTTACATTTGCTTTTTCATTACATCAGGACATGGGCACTGTTTTGTGAAAGGTGAGGTTCTCGCGTCGAGTACAAATACTGTATTACAACTGCTTCAGGGATATGGCACCGCGTACTTTGATAGGTACGTACCAATTCTGCGGAGGAACGTTACGGACAACCATCCTGAAAATGGAGGCAGAAATGTCCTCCGAAACGAAGGTACCTTTCCACCAAACTACACGGGCTTCACATACCTACGAAATCGCAATTTTTTACAACCTGTACCCCTGTACCCACCTACAAAGGTTTTCATGATTTTTTCACAGTTCCTCCCGATGAATTTTAATCACTAAGAACGATGAATTCCTTTTCCATGATTTCCAATTCACTTTGTGTGTGTCGGTTCAAATTGGTAGCACAAGCCTGCCCATTACATTTCATTAGGTTGTTCAACCAGGTAATTTTATTTTGAGTTTTTTAAAAAGCGAACTTTTATTGAATATGCGGCCATAGAGGACATTATTTTATTCACAAAACGAAATAAGGAACCTGAACTTTTTTTAAATTAACAACTAAACTGTACTTAGAAACACAAACTGAAAGAATGTAAAACAAAACAAAAAATTGAAAGTCACTTTTTAAAGGCATTAGAGTGTGCTTCGTTAAACTCGGCACACACGGTACGCACACCTGTGCTCCTCACCACATATCTTCCCACCATCCTTTATGCTCTTCAACACACAGGAGTCTTACCATACATTCGGGTGAAACTTGTTACGCTTTAATGCACGCGTTTTAAAATTCCTGTTATTAGTACCGCAAACAAAAAACTTACTTTTCACATTCCTAACTTATCTTTTTAATTTTCGTTCTATCGTTTTATATTGGCTTTGAAAACTAAAGTTTTTTTTTTTTTTTTAAATTTTGAAGATATAAGCCTATAACTTTTTATTTATATGTCTGATGTTTTTGAAATAAACGATGTCGCTATGATATGTGCAATAAATAAAGTTTTCAAGCAGAATTCATAAAACCTATTTTATTTGTTTAGAAACTGAAATAAAATAAGTTTCATGTTGTTTATATAAGCGTACAACGAAGAAATGTAAATCATTTGATGGTCTAATATGCTGAGATTATCAGCCGGTGGTCATAGAATGGAATGCTATTCTGGTTAGTGTTCATTTTTATTGTTGCTTCTACTGTAAGTATATTACCCGCAGAAAATAACCTAAAAAGTTCTAAACATGCGTGCGTTTTTGAACAACTCTTGTGGTTTGGCATGACTGTAATGTCTCCTTATACGAAGCTTTGTATTCCGAGCTCTAACGGTCTTTGTCAAATTTAAGGATAAGTGAAAATTTTCGCAGAACAAAAAAATTGTTTATATCCTGCAAAACAGCAACTTACCTGAGTTGCATAATTGCTACAAGACCAGTTGCAATATACACCTATTATTTCCGGGCTGTGCATTAAACGGGCCGTAGTTTCGCTTACGCCCCACAAGCTCCGAAGTTGGACATGTATTTTAAGAGACTGTGGGAATTAAGAAATAGATTGCAGTGGCTGCCGATGGCATTAATATATATAAGGATAACCACACCATACACGCAGTATGAGTATGTCAAAATACATCAGTAGGTTCTGTTGTTTTTTATGAAAGAGAATTATTGTACGTGCATATGAAAAAGACCTTACATGTGGTATGGTCTCCCGCAGCTTCTTAAAAGAAGCCATTTAAAGAACGTAAATGTGAATTATGCTCTATTACATGCAATTTGTATGTACTGTAGAGGGAAAAGCTAAGTCTCATATGGATTATCCTGTAAATCACATGATATGTACCGGCCAGTTGTTGGTCTGAAACAGGGAGTCGGTAGGCCTTGCAAGGCTGCCTGTACCGCTGTCCTCACTCTGTCAATATTTACCCTAGCACATGTCTCCTGCTGATAGTTAAGTCGTATATCACTCAAGGCAATGCAATGCAGTGCTTTGTGTTACTTGGACTACAAATTTTACGTCGTACTCATAATCCCACCTCTATCGACAGGTATAAGGTTCGTTATCCTGGTATTTCGCAGTTATATAATATTGTAATTCATTTTATTTCTGGAGAATTTATCTGTGTTGCTAACAGTATCACTTATTGATAGAACACATGGCAGCTCAAAACGACTGTTGTTTATATTATCCTGAAAACTACAAGACTTATGCAGAAATGTATCGATAATCAAATTATTTTTATTTGCTCTAAACTTCCTAGTCCATATGAAAAGAATTTGGCTTGTTGCTTTCTAGATGCTACAGAAAATTATATACACCGGCATCTAAAGTTTTCTTGATTTTATCCGATGTTAGCCAAAATTTGACTGACTGTGATATATCTCATTTGCTTCTTTCTAAAACACAACCGGATATCCCATCCTAAAACCGACCCATTTTAACGTAAATTTATGTGTGCATTTTTAGCCACACTTTAACTGAACAACTTGATACACTTTATAATAAAAATCCGTTCAGTGGATTACCGGTGTAAATGCGGTGTGACAGACGGGCAGAGAGGTATGACACAGATGATAGGGACGCATATTCGCAAACTTTGTTAATGAATGCGTCAGGAATAATTTGTTTGGAAGAACAAATTGCAATATAGATTTTTTTTTTAAATAAACGGAATAAAATCTCAGAGATTGTTGATGTGTGAATAAATTAGTAAAAATTACCGTCTTTGAGACAATGCACATCTTAATGCATTTAAACATGGCATCTTGGAGTTTAAATTTCTCCCGTCATTCTGCGTATAGGCAGTCAATTATCCTATTCGTCTGGGTCTTGAAATGGGCTAATTTCTGTAACGGGATCAGATGATCTTGTCTAAAAATGAAGACTAACCTCCTCCCTTTTTTACATTTAATAACGGAGATTTTACCGAGAGACCATGTGAAAGAAAGCCCAAGATGTTGGTCAGTACGCGAAATAATATTCATATTACATTAACAATAATATCAGAAGCATTTAATTTATCAGCATTGTACAGTACGTGAGCAGAGATAAATTCAGTGTTGTAGACAAAGCGTTTCCTAAAGTGCGAGTAAAGACAATGATATAGATATAATCCAAAAAGAACGTATTTAGAGCTAGGTAAGCTTCTGCAAGAAACAAGAATAAGTAAAATAATGGACTGGTAATTTGATGATAAATGTATTGATACTTACTTCTTTGAACAGGGATATGCCATTCAATTTATGTAGAATTTATTTTTGAGACAAAAATGTGAAAAAAAAATTACAAATATTTGTCATGGAAGAATAAAGTAAATTTTGCAAACGACTTTCAATATTAATTATGAAGCATCAATAAAAAAAATATACAATTTTGAGGCATTTGTTATCGCTGTTAAGCTTTTTGTCTTTGCAGATGTGATACCATGCCTCTTTTACCTTACAGAAAGAGAAAACAGGTAAATCCGAAATTTTAGAAAGTATTTATCAAACTACACGACGTCACATTCCAGAAGAATAATTTCCGTAGTCACCGCAGTGACCTACTCTTAACTCTTATTATCGTTAAAAATTTTGAGGTTGTTAATTAGCTTGTTTAGAAATAATGTTCTGTAAGTCGACGATTAATAAGTGGAGTTCATACACATGGAGAAAATTAAAATAATTAAAAACATTTTACAGCCAAAAAATAAAATATAAGGTGCATTAATTAAGCCCAGTCAAAGGCCATGCTTGGAATCGAAATGCGTTTTCTCAGTCGTTCAGCAAGTAACGTAGTCACTACAGTCTCAGATCTTCCGGATATGTTATGCAGAAGGAACGGCAAGGTAGAGATTTAAAACAATAAATTTCTTATGTAAAAGACATTTAGTGGCACTTTATCAGATATATTCTATAAATTTAAATCTGTGCAGACCAACTAATTTAAAATAAATCAGTTATGACATAGAAAATATACTCTTAAATTGCATTAAAATTTGCAATCTGCGAGACTGTGTCATATGCGTCTGTATGTATTTTTCCTACATAGGGTTTCATACTGTACAGTAAATTAAATTTGTAACAGTGTTTAAGGCATACATTTTGATTTATGGCGCTGCTTCTGCAATAACCTTCCTCTTCCTGCCTCTAGCTTGCTGTGTAGCTTATCTGCGAGCTGTCTGCTCGGTATGACGTATCGGTGGTCATTATGTCGTCTTATTTACAATGCTGCTCTGATAACCATTCTATAATACAGTCTTCACAGTCACAGCGTTCTATTGTATTCAGATAAATAAATATGAAGTGTAAAGAAAGGTCATTTAATTAAATACATTGCAGCGTATCTACACACGTGCCAATAATATCGAAAATCTGACGTTTTAATACTGTTGCGGAGTAACAATTCAACTGTTGAGATTATGGTTTTGCAGGAGATCAGATGGATTTCGTATTATATAATTACATGTGCATGTATTTGTGCAGTACGATAATTTGGGCAATTACCCGCGAGACACTCACCTGTGGCCCTGGTTCAGTCCCAAATTGCTTCGTGTGGATTTGTGGAGGATAAACCGGTATTGATGATAGCTTTTATTTGAAAATAGAATGTCAATTTTGTCGGATATGTAACGGAAGAATTTTTCGATTTTTAATATTGTTTTATTAGACTATGGATTCCAAAACGTACTGTTAGTTTCGTGTCACAAGATGTGAAATAATATTTAAGTTATCGAAGTTATTTCAAAATGATATCAAACTGGTGGCCGAATTAACAGTGAGTCAAACAAAACACTAGACTACATTAGGAAAGGGTCATTCATGTCCGCCTTTTTCCCCGGTAAGTAAAATCCGTAGTAACGGTTGCTATTATTATTAATATTGGCTCAGTTTCTATCTTGTTATCTTACTGATTAATCTGTTTGAAAGGCGAGAGCGTCATGTGTCAATCTCTGCAGACCTTCCCGCATCGGAACCTCCCTGCTGGCCACTTGTGTGGATGTAGCATGCTTTAGGCGCGAGTAGTTCTCTTACAACCCGAATTGTTATTGTAGTTTAGTGTTAGTTAGTGCTACTTGTATTCCGAGTGGGAAGTAAACTATTTTCGAAATGTAAAGGTATCTGAGCGTTAACTGAGAATATTATTATAGTAATAATGTGGAATATGTGTCAATGAATATATTTAGACACTGTAATTTACACGCTATGCAATGGCGGAATATTTTGCCACAGTGTGTTTCATTGCTGGCACTATGATTGATTGATAATAGCAGGCGGTTAGATGCCGTTTAAAGGTTTGTACGGCTATGAAATTTTGCACAAGTGTACACTTCGAGTAATCTGAGTTTCAGATCACATTATGTCTACACAATTAAAATCTCCATATTTATTTAGTAGCCTACTTTGTAAACGTTTTAGTGCTGTATAATAAATGTCCCCCCTACCTTTTGCATACGTGATGTTGAATTTTAATATCATGCCACACAAGGTTGTGGTATAAAAATCACTTTACGATTATGAATAATGCAGTCCATTTTCTGTGCCCTAGTTACATGTGTGAAGCAAGCGTACCATATAGTAGGTAAATTATTTATATTATACAGCAGTCCGTTTATTAAGTCTTATATAAGTGTCGTGTGAAAAGGGGGTTTAGTACTCTTGTCTGTTGAAGAAACCACATTTCTTGCTTATACGGTAAATGAAGAACTGTATTGTTTTCTTTAGAGATTTTCATAAAATCATTGTAAGATGTGATAAGAAGAGACAAAGAGGCTGAAAACATTCATCTCCTACAACATTCAAGAAATTAGAAACTATGATAAATGAGTTCGCATCACTAGGGCATGGCTGGTTGTTATGTGGCAGATGGAGGAGTGGCCTCAAGTTGTGGAAGGTAGCTGTGAGAATATAGAATAATCTGTCGAGTACGGTCTAAAAAAGGTGGTCCTCCAGCGAAGGGGTTCTGCGAAGAGCTAAAAAATCTTCACAGTAAAAAGCATTATATTAACAAAATATTATACGGGCCTAGGAAATCTGAGTCGGTAGAAACAATTGGCGAGCTTTTGTGAAAACAATAATGAACAATCGAGTTCCATAAAATTCGGAGTATTTCTTTACTGGGTGAGGAATTATTGTTACTTTTGTTGGATTCTGCTTTGTAGAATTAGCTAGGTAGAGACAGACATGTGGGCCTGTGAAATGTAACGGAAGTTCGAGGAGACTGTAATGGGGCATATGTCGTTTCCGTACATTCGTGTTAAATGTATCACCTTTAAACGAATGTTAATAATCAAAGTACATTTGTCTGTGTGCGCACCGTTGAATAGCATGAGGGGAGGTGGGGAAGTGTAGGTCCACACATTTTAATGTGGGCACTAGATAGCGTTGAGCTGTCAGTATCATGGAACAGCAGTTTTACTGCCAAGAACAGGGCACTCTGTACCCATTTTAAAGAACAGGTTAATACTATGTGAATCTTATGTTTATTGGAACGTGCATCATCTTGGTAGTTGAATAAAGAGAGACCAACTTGATGCCACTTGCTTTACTATTTCATTATTTAATGCTCAAGATGTTTCGGATATATTAACATCCGAAAGAATGTTGAGCATTAAATAATGAAATAATAAAGCAAGTGACATCAAGTTGGTCTCTCTTTATTCAACTAAGGTTAATACTAGTTTGTGGTACAGCCATGTCTTGTATTAATTACGATTTTCTTTCGAACCGGTCAAGCTTCAGGACACCTTATTACAGGCGGCGATATCTCAGTGCCTCATACCTTATTAAATTAACACGTCAAGGACAAAATCACCTGTCGTTCTGTTATGGACACTTTCATTCTCCTTGTACCCATTAAGCTAATTAGATACTTATCCGCTCTTAATGGAGTAATGTTGCAGGACTTGTTATTTCATAAGCTAGACGTTACGCCTCGGCAGACAGCATCTGCTGAATTTGTATCCTTTTAGTAGAAACTCTTATTGCCTTCGAGGCAAGTTTGTCCTCTCTGGTACTGCTTAGTTTACTGTAGCTACTAACTTGATATTTATTTCAGGTGCTTACTTTCTTGTATATTTACTAACTGTTACTGACAACCACCCAAAATAATAATAATAATAATAATAATAATAATAATAATAATAATAAAATTTGGAAACTGTACCAGGAAAACATTCGATAGATTCACTACAAAAGACAGCTGTACTTGGAACATCACACATAATACGGAAAGTACTGCAGCGTGAAGCTTGAAGCCTGAGCAGTGGGGATCACCGCTGGTTCAAGAGAAGTACCAGGAAGAAAAGGCCTGTGACAAGAGACATCCATATCGTATAATAATAAT
>Ga0123357_10003220_pt1 | contig 18591 bp, 16 predicted proteins | sample TergutEmb28metaG_FD_89873 | JGI IMG/M metagenome (GOLD analysis project Ga0123357, IMG submission 89873) | Embiratermes neotenicus P4 segment gut microbial communities from Petit-Saut dam, French Guiana - Emb289 P4 | ecosystem: Host-associated > Arthropoda: Insects > Digestive system > Gut ...
CTTCGTGGAGACCCTTTCCCCATCCACTGCGACGATTGCATCTTGGTCTCAACATCATAGCCATAAACCCACGTGTCATCCCCTGTTATGGTTATCTTAAGAAAGTTTTCATTACCATTTGCATTGTCAAGCAGTTCCTGGCTGATCTCAACACCGTTCTCTTTCTGATCGTCAATCAACAAACGCGGCACGAATTTTGCCCTGACGTGACGCAACTGAAGTTTTTCAGTAAAAATTTGATGGCAAGATCTTATGCTGATTCCCACTTTGTCAGCAACTTCTCGGACAGTTAAACGACGATTTCCACGAATCACAGCACGAACTCTCGACATGGTCGTCGTTTGTTGACACGGAAGGTCGTCCAGGCCTGGGATCTTCACCGACCGATATTCCGCCCTTTTTAAAACTCTAAAACCACTCATAGCACTGCGTTCGGTTCCTACAGTCCTCCCAGTATGCTTGGTTAAACACTCGAAATGTCTCTGTAAAATTTTTAACAAGTTTGCAGCAAAATTTCACACACACACGCACACACACGTTATCTTCAAGATCTTTCGTTGTCACTTTGTCACTAATCTGACGAAGAGCTTGTACACGTGCGCAGTTCAGCGGATGTAGCTCGATGACTAATGCTCATAAAGAAACGGGACAAATGGCAATGTTGTTGACAAAACCTGATGTTCGGTGTGCTCAGTAGCCGCAGCGGGCTGTCTGTTTAAAAAGTTCGGTCTCTATCTGAACACGCGTCGTATATAACGTACTCATTGGTAAATTGTGAAATATATATTACAGAACAAATTATTACAATATCCACGTGTAAATGAGCAGCTGTGTCTGCAGTTTTTATACCGGCCTTATCTAAAAATGTTTTCATCTGAAGATCAGCTCCTCCATTTTATTACTGATTCTATATGTGTATAAGGTGCATACATATCAAACAAATATGCTTGCTACATTTAAAGGGAAGATGTTTGCATTCAAACTATTAGTTGAATTCTGTATCACTGGGTAAGTAGATTCCACTGCTTCAAAGGATTGTAGCACTTTCAAAACACTGGGAACTGCTCAGCACCACATCCCAGAAGACTTGAATATTTAGTTGTGCATAAGTCAGTTACAGTTTGAGACATCAAGATTTGTGTGCTGCATTGGTGTAAAGCAGCCTCTGTTTTATATGCAGTAAAACCTACTGTAGCTACAAGACATGCCTGTTTCTACCGACACCTGTCTTCCCACTGGTGATGACATTGTCATAACAGGGATTGCAGGCTGTTTTCCTGAATCAGAGAATGTATACCAGTTCCAGGATAATCTGTTCAACAAAGTAGATATGGTGACTGAAGATGATCGGCGTTGGAAGCTTGGTGAGTTTATGTGTTGTTGCTGAAGATTGGATTTATGTGGATTTGTTTGTTTAAGGTTTATTTAATGATATGTTAGTAATGTAGAGTATGCAGCATTATATGGTAGGTAGTGAATTTGAAAGATATGGAACATAATGTTGTTCTTGTCTAATGGCAGACCTTGGATTTATTCCATTAATCTTTTGTCATCCCAATACAGCTTTATATTTAAACATAATCCTTGTTGCATGATATGTGGTGCCATTCCTGCATTTGTTGGAGGGACAGAGGAAGTTTACAGAAGATACATGTTAGGATAAGCTGTCTCTGATCTCAGATGTGAACTCATGTAGCTCCCGTTATGAAACAGTAGTGCCACGTTTGGGTAGGAATTTTCTTTTTACATTGGACTTATTTGGATTTTGTGCCATGTTATTAACACATGATATTTATCCCTAGGCAAGTGCCTATCATGTCATGGGTCACCATTTTGTTCACATGCTACTATTCCAGGAAACTAAGTGTTAATTGCAACTGTAGGACTATTTCCATCAGCGTTTGCTGTGTTGTGTTACTTGCTTGATGCTGAACTGTTTCCTCAGCATCAACTCATACCTCATGGAGAACACTTTGTCTCAATTATGAAAACTCTTTCTTCAGGCTTTGTGTGTTGCTCACAGAGTACACAATCTGCCTCAATTCTCATAACCATAGAAAGTGGGGTGTGACTCAGTCAGTGACACAGGGATATTGTATATAGGGAGAAAATGGAATGATGATTCTTTCACAGATTTTTTTACATTTAGGATAGGTTGATATTGTTTTCATTTTTTTATTTTCATTTTTTCCGTGCAAAGTCTATGTTTATGAAATGAGCCAACTACTTGCACTTTTTTATGTCTTTTTAAAAGTATTTATTCACATAGAATATCTTAAAAACACATAACCTCAATTAAAATTAAAATTATTCACTCCTACATGTTTCAGTCACCATATGACCATCATCAGGGAGTTTTTTAAAAAAATATTTCCTATATGAAGTTGCTAAAATTTATTTTTTGCTATTACTTGTCCGTGATGTGGCGGTATGCATTTGTATGCTTAAGTTACTCCTATTTGCCTCGTTGATGTTCCTGCCGTGGGCGGATTTATTTCTGTACTGACGTATTGTGTGTCTGAACGTGGTGCTTGCATACAGTCTTATAAGATATCCTATACGACTGTAAATTAAATTATAATATACACTCAAATAAGCTTAGTAAATATATATGTGCGCTAATATAGAATTAAAAAATTAATAAAACAAAAGAACAATGGATAATGAATATGTACCTTTCCTGTTTTTTATTCAATAAGGTCACATCCTGTGACACTGTAAATTAAATAAAGCATGAATGAATAAATGTACCACAATTAAATTTTTATTGTTGTGTTTGTCTGTTTGTTTTTGCTATTCAGGTTTGATTTACCTTCAGAATAACATATGTATGTATGTATGTGTGAACATATAATTATATTTCAGCATTTTGAATCACTCATCATAAATTAAAATTCCGTCATGTAGAACATATAATGTATGATGCTGTCTGTAGTACAACAGGTCAGTCAGATCCCTGAGTAATGTGCTACTGCCTTTACATGTAATTTGAAATTATGATGGACATGAATATTAATGTTTGCTATTTTCAGTAAGAAACTGCATGTAGAACTTGATGTAGGAATAAGGTGTGGGGACACCCACATGTCACTCCATCTCTGATTCAATCCCGTTTCACCTCACAGCTCTCCTTCCTCTGTCCATACACCAATCAGCACTCCGACCTAGCCAACAGCATCTTAACCACCACAGGAAACCACTCTCTCACTCCCTCCTTCTGTGTCTACTTCCAAACAAAGGAAACGCCCCCTGGGAAGCGGAACTACACCCAACAAGGCACTCCTACCAACCCTGCCAACCAGCCAGTGGCAGAGCAGACTGGACAGCAGGCAACCTGTATATAAGGAGACCATCTAACCAACGGGAGGCAGTTCATCGGAAAGCAGTTCATTCGGTAGGAGTAACTTGTCAGTGACAAACAAGAAGGAAGCTCTGCAAGACAGCATGAAGACAGTGTGATCAATGCCCGACTGCCTGTCACGCCGCTTCGTGAACTCGGCCTTCCCCTGCAACCGCAAGCAGCCGTCAGCCAGCAACTGCACTGGCCACTCTCTGCCGAGGTCCACCATGGTCCTCCGTTCAAGCCCAGCCGCACAATAGGCGGACACCGACACCCGTGGCTAACCGGACGCTTCTTCACGACATCACACTGCAGAGACATCTACCAAGCGGACCAGTCACTCACTAACTGCCAGGTTTCTCGCACTGCATGCCGTGCTGCAGACTCGCGCTATAGTGTGACCATTAGGCCGTCACCGGACTGTACAACCAACTCTTGACGTTAATAAATATTGTTATATATGTGTGATACTGCGGTTGTCTCTCAGAACAATCCTACAGCATCCCACAAAGGATAAATTGAATGTTAATGAATCTTAATAGCAGCGTGCAGAATTTAAGTCATACATTGTGCTCAGTTCCAATACTCTCAGCACTGAATATATATTTTTCCACGGCTAATTTGTATTAATGAAATCACGTTTCATACTGCATTGTGTATTGAAACCATGTCCTTGGTCAAAGGTCTGTTTACAGGAAGCAATATAGTCTTTGAACTTTATCTGGTCTGCTACTGACTGTATTGTTTGTGGTAATGAAATAATTGAGTACTGTGTTGCTGATGTGTGTTCCTGTTTCTGTATGCAAGCCACAGAACAAGTGGCAGTGCCATTAACATATGTAATTAGAAGGAAACAGACATGCACAAATTATGTATCCATTTTGCATCTTTGTTTTATGTAATGCACTGTGGTAACATAGAAAATCATGTAAGAAAACTGTGCTGTAATGTGTTATTACGCAGCAAGTAGTGGTAATTCCTTACCGACGTTTCGGGACAACCTACGGTCCAATCTTCAAAGGTCCTCTGAAAATGGGACTGATAGGTTCTCCCAAAACGTCGCTAAGGAATTACCACTACTCACTTCATAATAACCCTTAAGAATGCTGTTCTCATCTGTTTTATGGCAGAAGCTTGAATTCATGCCAAATCACATAAGGTTTGAAATATTCATGGCAAGTAAATGACACTTATGTGTATGTCTTAGGTGACCAGTTGCAAAGTCTGACATTTGAAACGTTTTTGTTTCCATCGGGGGATGTTTGCAATGAGTCAGAGGCTTGTGGAGTGTTATAGTTAAGCTCCTAATTGACATAGCCCTTTGTCTGGTAAGACATGTCGTATACTGTAGCACTGTACAATCAGACATTTGACCCTTTAATCCACAGTAATTACATATTATACAGACCACACACTGTGATGTTAAGAACTTGTACATTTTGCACACACATTGGGTTTGTGCACTTCATATGACTGACAATAAACAGCAGTTAGCCCATACCCTGCTAACGTGGAGAATAATATGAGTTCCTAATACTAACAGCAAATGGCAGATGGGATTTAACTCGGCGTTTAAAGGGTTAGTTTTGTAAGCAACATTAAATGGGTGGTCTTTGTAATACAGATTATTGTGTTTTCTGTGTGGTACAAACTGTGTGTTTAAGTAATTGTCTAAAAGCATTTGTTGTGCTTCAGACAGCCTGTTCCATGGCTCGGGTGGTTGGTTAAGGCCTCTCACAATAGAGGCCCAGGTCTGATCCTGCGTTAGCCCATGTAAGACATGTGATGGATAAAGAGGTAATGGGACAGGTTTTTCTCCCAGTACTTCCACTATCCCATCTGAGTGTCATTTCGGCAGTACTTCATACTCATCATTATTTTAATAGGAGTGAGAAGTGGATAAGTGTGTGAAGCTTTGAGCCATCAAACAAATTGATACTCTCTTGGATATTACAGAACATTGGTGAGAAAATACTTTCACTTAAATTTTGTGCTTGAAAGAATGAAATTGTCTTATTGTGGTCAGGGTAGAGTGTATTAGAATATTTTTACATAAGATTCAGTCTGTGTTTTATGAAAATTTTGTATTTATAGATCACCCTGAGATACCTGCACGGACAGGAAAACTTTACAATATTGAGAAGTTTGATGCATCATTCTTTGGTGTTCACAACAAACAGGTACAAAACATGGACCCACAATCCCGCCTGCTGCTGGAGAAAACATATGAGGCTATTGTGGATGCAGGTTAGCAGTTCTATCTTTTATGCTCTTAGTAATTTGTTATACACAGACTGGACAAAATTACATGATTCCTGGCTTCATAATTTGTACTATTCATTTAGCATTATCAGGGTAATAAAATTAAAAATTGTCATTTTTTAATAAGTGCATATTATGCATTAGAACTCAACACATACATTTGCATTTGGGTATGCTAGAATGAATGTAGTTGGTTCCAGAACCTCGTTCGTTATAGCATCTGTTTGTTCCAGCATACATTAAAATATATGTATTTAAGGATAATCTGTTACAGACCCACAGCCTAGAGTAAAGTTACCAACCAACAAAACCATTTAAACAGGAAATTATAATACAAAATAAAAAATTTAAGTCTAAAAATAATATAAAATTAATTTATTTAACCTTTATATGCTGTACAAATAAGCAGGTAACTGAACTAAACTGATAACTGAACCTTACAAATGATAACAAAAGTGATGTTTGACGCTCTAATCAAAGTGGGAAGGCACGACACTTCATGCGCATGTGTGTGCTGCGTCAGCCAGTGATGTTCCTCCACATTCATTGTAACATCCTGATTTTATTGATAAAAATTGTTTGTTGTAGCATTCGTTTTTTGTAGCACATCCCACTGTATTTTGATAAAAGAATCTTACAGAAAGTATTGATGTAATGTAGATCAGAATTAAAAGCCAAGTTGCTGATGTTCTGGTGAATAGTACACAGTATATTACACTTAGTAATACTGATTGTCTAGACCCTGTACATGGTCTATTATTAAAAATAAGAAAATAAATAAATTTTCTGGAACTGCTCAGTTTGCATAGACAGGTAAAATTTTATTGCAGTCGGGTGACACTGAACGAAGAACTGATATGAGTTGAACTCCTCGAACTTGTGTGCAGGAGGTACTAGAAGGTTGTTGTGTTAGTTGGTTACATGCAGTACAGAGCTCATATTATTGTGCATTACTTACTGTTAACTGGACAAAAAGATTGTTCATCATAACATATTCAGTCTGTACTATGGCACTGTGTAAGATATAAAACTATGCATCACACATAACAAAAGCTTTCATTATAGTTGGCCCCCAGCTAAAGAAATGATGTACTGAAGTAATAACACAAGCAGATGTTCTTAGAAATGTAGGTGACATTGCTTCAGGCATGTTAGCTCCCTCCAAGCACCCACAATGTGACCTCCACTCCTCCCATATGGCAGTATGTAAGCAAGTAGGCATAATACGCTAACTTTTATCTGTGAGAAAGAGTTACTGTCAGTGACTGCACTATACATGTCAATTGACTATCCCTATATATATCCACCTGTGATGAGGTTTTGTTTCCCAGTGGTTGTGTGTTGGGTCTGAGAGGAGGGACAGAGTCCATAAATAAACTAATAATAGTGTAATACCTCACAGTCAGAACTCTGTAGAATAAGAGTTGGAGAATGTGAAGAATACCAGGTCCTCGTCTTGTGTTCTTTTCACATGCTAAGCTATAGATACGGTTCTCTGACAGTCATATTTGTGATCACACTAATGCTTCATATAAGAGAATGTCCTGTAAGGGCACTTCCACTTGAAAGGCGTTCTACTTGCTTGCCTGGGTAGGCAGAGGCAAGATAGGTCAATACAGATAATATTTGGGAGCACTTAACTGGTAGCATCGAGTTCAGAGCTTAAATTGGTGTGGGATACTGTGTTTTGTCTAGATTAATTGCTAAATACATTAATTTTGACTTGATGGTGGAGTCCACATGTTCTTCCACAACCTCAGCAACCTTCTGTCAGGCTACGTAAAGTCACATCACAATGTTGAAGTTCAACTGAGACAAAAAGTTTTTTAAATTGTGCTGTGTTTTGTATAGAAGAACAGGATGGGTGTGGCATGTGGCATGAATGGGAGACAGGAGAGGTGCATGCAGGATGTTGGTGGAGAGACCTGAGGAAAGGGACTACTTAGAAGACCTGGGCTTAGGAGGGAGGAAAATATTATAATGGATCTTCATGAGGTGGGATGGGCAGGCATGGATTCTATTGATCAGGCTCAGGATGGGGAAAGGTGGCAGGTGCTCGTGAATACGGTAGTGAACCATTGGGTATCATAAAATGTGGGGAATTTCTTGACTAGCTGAGGAGCTGTTAGTTTCTCAGGAAAAACTCTGTTTCATGCATTTATTTGGTTTTGTATTTATCTGTGAGCACCAGTGAATGTTAGCGTGGGGTATTGTGTGGAGTCAGGAATTGTGTAAGATTTGGGGTGTTATGATGGCATTACCAAAGATTCAGTTTGTGTTCTGATATTACACTGTGTCACTGGACAAATAGTTCCTATGCTTCAAAAGATCATAATGCTGTTGAAGCATTGTGAATTGTGCGCTCAGTGATGCAGCATAGGATCCCAGAAGTTGTGAATCTTCAGATGGAAGGAAATTTTATTTTGGTACTTCAGTACTGCTTGGTTGTTGTGTTTCTACGTGTTTATGTGTAGGGGGTGACCAGCAGAACTATTTGCAAGTGTGAATTCATTTTTATGTTAAGGTGTAAATCCCTGTCTTCTAAGAGGGCAGAATACAGGAGTCTTCATTGGTACATCTGTGGGTGAGTCAGAGAAAGTTCTGTATTATGAGAAGATACAGAACGATGGGCTTGCTCTCACGGGTTACAGTCGAGCTTTGTTCTCCAACCGTCTGTCTTACTGGCTTGGCACAAACGGTAAGCTTAAGTGGGGACATAACAACCTCCAGTTCTTAAGATAGTTGTCAGAATTTTAATGTATTCAACCTGATGTTTAATGCCTATTGTCTGAGAATGTGAAATATTTAACATGCTGCTACAAGGGGAAGTTTGGCAGGCTTTAACATTACAAGTAACATCATAAAATACATAGTTCAGCCAGCTGTACTGTTCACATGCACCACTGCAGTAGCCAATAGAAGTTGGTATTTGATTCAGTTTATTGAATGAAGAGATCATTACTTTTAACATACAAGCATTTATAATTTTAGCACAGAACTGCCGTATAATTCAGATTATTTTAAGAAGATAAAAGTTACAAATGTTGCACTGTGTGATGTGGCATTCTTTACTTTAAAAAATCATGCTGTTTGTGAAATGTGTAAATCTAAGTACATTTGTGCCTGTGGGAAAATTACAGCTTGCCATGCACAGCTTTTCAAGAAACTCTGAAATGTACGCAGCATTTTTTTGCATATGTCTTGTAACATATGTTATACAAATTAGACAATAAATGTGGGGAGTTTGTGCAGCAATTTGTGTACAACCCTTGATCCTGTATGGTTTTTCACTGTACTGATTTCAGTGAAACTCACAGTCACTCAGTGAATATTTGTGGGTACCTTCTTTGTCAAATTCCATCTGAACCAGATAAAGAAATGTAGAAAATGTGGGCAAAATTTTATTTGCCCCATAAATAAAGTATGGCTGTCACTTTACAAATTTTTATGAAATTGTCACTGCAGAACAACATTTAAAGAACTCCTATAACAAATAAAATGAAAATCTGACAAGTGGAAATCCCGGCGACTGTGGAGCCCATTGAGTGTTTCAGTCACAAATGAAGCATATTGATGTGGCGGGAACTATTTACTCCTGGGAATGACTGAGTGGGATCTAGCAGTATATCACACATAAACAGAGCTGTGTCATAATCGTGGAAACCCTGAGGTTATACCATGGAAGGTGGAGTTGTGAAGACACTCTTAACCAACGTGTGTCATTACAATAGAAACTAATGAACCGTGGAAACTCAGATGTTAACTCAATCACAAACCAAGCATAGTCATGGAAACCCAGATGCGACTCAATCACTCATTCAGTTACCAAGGGTATTTATTTGTATTTTACACTCCAGTGCTTACCAGCTCTGAAGTATCTTCTGATAGTTTGATACTTATGTGATAAACCAACAAATGCACATTTATAAATATGCTCAATCAATGTACTGACATAGTTTTTTTACATCAGTATAATTTTTATTACAGGATTAGACATCACCACATAACTACTTTATAAATCACTCCACAAACACTAAATAATTTTGAATTCCACTATTTTGTAATCATATGGTATAATTCTATATTACTTCACATTATTATTCAAAAGCAAAATTTCAACCAAAACTCTATATTTTTAATATCATGAAGTGATGGTAACACATTTAACTGCAGTTGTATTCTTGTATCAAAAAACATAGCCCTGAAGATGGCCGGATTGCTGGCCGAAACATGTTGGTGAAAATATTATAAATAAAAATATGACACAAAATTAGTGTGCATGTGTTGGTTGTTTATATGTTTTATGAACCTAATTATTGTTGTGAATGTGGAACATATTACAAAATGTTCAGTCACATAGTATTATTCTTCACCAACATGTTTCAGTCACACCTGTGACCATAATATGAGTGGCTTATGAAAAGAATACCATCAATATACAAATAAATGTACAAAAATATAAGATAAAACCACTTTGTGACACATTTCAATTACAAATCAAGTGTAATATCATACATTTTGAACAATTATTTGCATATTATTTGTATTCTTGTTATAAGCCAGTCTGATGACAGTCAGAACAGTGACCAAAATATGTTGGTAAAGAGTAACAATATGTTACTGAATATAATTATAATGTGTGTTTGTTGGTTTATCATATAAGTATGCAACATTCTGTAATGCATATACATGGAACACATGAAATATCTTATGGCAGCATTCCATAAACATATTCTGCCTAGTTGGAGAGGAAGTGCTGTATTGTATTATGACATCATAAGTATTCAGTTAAATGCTGAAATTTGAATATTAGCATGTACTGATATTTCAATTGATACTAGTACAGGGAATTTCAAGCATTACAACATGTTTGTCTATGAATGTTGACGGCATTGTTACTGGTCTGCAAATTCACGATACTTTGTACTGAAAAATGTAGGTAGTTCATTTTTGTGATGATATACAAGTGTAATTACCTGGTTTCAGGGCCCAGTTATACATTGGATACTGCGTGCTCATCATCACTGACTGCAATTGAGCATGCATATAGAGCAATACGGAGTGGGTTGTGTGACTCCGCCATTGTAGGAAGTTGCAACCTTTGTCTTCATCCCTATGTTTCCCTCAACTTCTTCCGTCTCGGTGTCCTTAGCAGTCAAGGTGCCTGCAGGTCATTTGACAGTGATGGTACGTACCTTTCATCTGTAAGATGTGACATGTACATTCTTATTGTAATGATTCTGGTGTAAACTTGGTCTTGTTGTATGTGTATGGGTGGGATGTGGACTGCAGGTGTTGCAGAACACTTTGCTGATGAGATTATTTGGACCTAAGTGTTGGGAAGTGATGGGAAGTTGGTGAAATTTGCATTATGGGTAGCTTTATAATTTTAACTGCTTTCTGTGTATTTTGAGGTTAATAGAAATCAATGGAATTGTGCTGGGAAGGATGTGTTGCATGAGTGGATGGACAGTATAAATTCAGGAAATAGTGCAGAATTGTAATTTCAGTCTGTTCGCTGAAGATGATGAGACATTAGCCAGGTGACTAGGAACTACACCTCATTCTTGAACAACTGTTTTAGGACTACAGTCTGTCACACTTATGATAAACCCATGCTGTTGCTGTGGGTGGTTTATCTTCATGTAGTGATGGTATAATATTTCACTTTATGTCAAATAATGTCATCACTTCACTGAACTGTAATCATCATACCATATTTTCCCCACACCTATTGTCGCACAAGCATGTATTCAGTAACACACAGAATGTAACTGCTGTTTCTGTGAAGTAGCAATAGAATAGTACACAATAGAACACATTCATTGACTAAAGAAACACTTTTCAGCTGCTATTTTATGTGTACATATTTTACAGGAGGTAGGTATTTTAGTATGTACAAAATGTAATCAGAGTGACATTGCAAAATGGAGTAAGTCATCAATTAAGAAATATGCTGAACTAGTACAGTGCACATATACATGTTATGTATGTTATAACGATTTGTTTTTGGGTGTTCAAATGTTACACTGAATCCATTATGTACAGCAAATAGTAAGACTGTGGGTCGTTTTAACCTTCATAAATTATTTGACAGTGCTGCAGCTGTATTCATTGAGTTTTTTCATAAAGCTGCTTCTCATACATTAGACTTGTGAGTCTGCATGGCAGACTTTAAAATTTTTTGCCAGCACAGTATGTACTTAAGTGAAAATGTGAAATGTTTTAAGAGGCTGCATAGAAGAGACAAATTAGGTTACCCACACATATATCAGAAGATAATATTAAAATTGATCTTAGAAAAGTGTGATAATGCAAAATGGTAAAGGATTTTTAGTTTCCTTACAAGTAGGGAATTTCTGGTCCAGGTTAGCAGCAGTGAAGTTGTAATGTAGACTGCACCATGCAGTTACTCTTCAAACAGACTTAAGTAACCACTGTGATTTAACTGCAGTGAGCTTTATTGTCCATGAATGCTTGGGAGGAAGAGTTGAAATCTGCATTATAGACCAAATCATATCATGCAAGTTCAGTTGACGGAAGTGCTGTTTGTAAATATTATTCACATAAATTGAATTCAAGTTTCTCAACTTTATGAGCGCCCAGTTTACAAATGTCTGGCGCATGATGCCATGTAACGTGATAGAGAGGTGCCGAGATGTTGGAAGAAGAATTAAATCATGTAGGATATTCTGCCATAGTCATTTGTGTATTTCCCAATTTTCAAAGGATAATCGTGCGTGTGAGTTCAGGGACTGCATGACATTGTAGATGCAGGCACTATGATCTTTTCAAACACTTGTGACTACACTACCAGTGATTATTGTGTTGCATCCCAGCAGCCTTGAATCATAAGCAACACTTTTGCAAGAAACTAAAATCTTGCATTTTAGAGGAAGCTGCTGCTGCCATCTGTGGTGTACATGGTAATGTGGGGACACCTACATTGCAGTTCTCTTTCCTCTGTCCGCACACCAATCCCCATAATGACAAAGACAACAGCAGCTTAACCACCACAGCAAACCTCAATCCCTCCTCTGTCTACTTCCACAAACAAAGAAAACGGCCAAGCCAAGCCAAGCCAAAAACATTAACTGGGGGTGGAGACTTGCACAAAGCGCTAGTTGACGTCCCCCTGTCTGTTAGCAATTTCTGCATTTGACTGCATAGCTGGTCTCAGTAACAGACACCTGAACTCTAACAGGAGATTATGCTTATGCTAACGATTTTGAAGTCAGGCTGAGGGCCTTGACTGATTTTGCCAAAGACTAGGGCCTAGGTTACCCTGTACTAAGTATGGGAGTAATAAAATTTGGTTTGTTAGCTGTCTGGGTTCTGAGCCCAGACTGGGTCTGTTGCATACTGGTGTTATGCAATGTTTGTCAGGCGCTTAAGTGAAGCCGCTGCGCCTGGGGGAGGGGAGTGCAGGCTGTGCCCCAACTTTGCATCGAATACCCTGGCATTTGCTTTACAACTGGGGAAAATCATGGAAAACCTCAGGACAACCGAATGGCGCTCGGCTGTTCAGCGCCGAAAGGGATTCATTTGTCTACTTGGCCATCACGGACGGTGGCCTCGACTGGCCTGCTGCCCACTGCTGCCCTTGGGTTTCGCGACAGGTGACGGGTCAACCCTCGATCAGCTTAATTATCTGCCGAGTTGCCGTACTAAGGGTTTCCCCCCATCAGCTAAATGTGAGTCAAAGCTCTCGGTCAGGGATGTGATGTGGTCAGCAAACAGCGCAATGCCCAGATCCTCGTGTATCTGCCTGTTACGTACCGAGGGGCAACAGTAGCGAGGCGAAGACACTTGGATTGTAAGAACTGTAACCTCCGGACATAGGAGCGGGCTCCAGAATCTCTACGCGGGGCACGCATAGTTCATCAGGGGCGGATGAGCTGCTTATATACGAGTAGCATGAGTCCGTTCCTGATGGACAGATCACTCTTCCTATTCAGGAGGGGGCCCAGCATACCCATCCTTTGAGAAGTCCTTTTCCTGACCTGGTCGATGTGAGGCGACCAGGTGAGTCGTGTATCTAGGTTCACCCCTAGATAGCGAGTAGTGTCGACCCATTCGATTGGTTCCCCGAAGAGTGTTACTGGTCGGGGCTGGATAAAATGCCGTCTGGCACGCGCGAAGATTATCGCTGTGCTCTTAGAGACGTTTATGGCCATTCTCCATTCACTCAACCACCTTTGAAGGTTGTTGAGTTATGGCTCCAAGTAGCTAACAAGCAGCGTCGACTTGCAGGACGTGGCTATGATGGCCGTGTCGTCCGCGTAGAAGGACAACTCAACGTGGTGCAAACGTGGGGGCATGTAAGACAAAACATTGAGCGTTAGCTTGTAGAGGAGGCAATCGATCCATACACTATCGGAGGCTTTGGCCACGTCGAGGAAGACTGCACCGGTGAACATCTTTTCGCCGAAATTCCTGGTTATTCTTTCAATGAGGCGGGCCAGCTGCAAGGATGTGCTATGTCTAGGTCTGAACACAAAATGCTGGTCTCACATCAGTCTGCGTTCGTTTACTAAATGTAAGATCCTAGCTAGTAGGATATTTTCAAACAATTTACTAATCGTGTCCAAGAGACTACTGGGTTTATAGGAAGAGGGCAGTGCTGGTTGCCTCCCAGGTTTAAGGATGGAGATCACTCGACTGTGCTTCCACGTTTGGGGAAAGTGATTGGTGCAGTGGCCACGTTCAAGATACGAGAGAGGAAGGAACCCGCTCGCTTGGGAAGATACTTAACGCCCTGTTCAGTATACCTTTCGGGGCCAGAGCCTTGCTGACCTTGAGACCCCTAATGGCTTCGTGACCCTTGTCAGGGGTTCCTAACTGGGGTTCGCTGGCAGGGCTTAAGAAGTAAGACACCAGTGCCGCCTCAACCTTCTCAATAACTGCTGGGACTGAAAGATCGGTCACCGGCTGAAACTGAGAATCCAGATTGTCTGGAAAGGCCTCGGCTTCCTCAGAGTCTTTGAGAGCGATTCCCTCTGGGGCGACCAGGGGGGCGAGATGATGTAGGAACTCCCATCACCCGCTTGGTCATCCTCCACAACGATTGGTCTTCAGGATGTAGGGATTCGAGTGTAGTGCTCCACTGGTCGTTTCTCCACTTATTGACCTGGCAGGTCACCGACTTCTGGAGGCGGTTGACCTCGCCTATCAGAGCGGGGTCCCAGGTGATCTGTCACTGCCTCCGCAGTGCCCGCGCACCTGGGTTTTCAGGTGTATCTCATTCTGAATCCCAGCCGGTAACGGAGGACGTGGGTTGTCAAGTGGGCGACGCTTGGGACTTGACGCTGCCAGAGCCTTCAGAATGGCGCTGGAGAAGTTCTCGATGCACGTGTCTATTGCCATCTCGTTGTGCAATTCCGGATCGAACGGAATTAATTCTTCCAATTGAGTTTGGAAGTTGGCCAAATCAGTGCACCTTAAGTCAGGGCGATCCAGTGGGTGGTGAAAGGATGAGCGACACACAGTGTTAATGAGAACTGGGAGGTTGTCCGGGCTTAGTGCAGAGCACGAAGCTAGATAAACCGGGAATGAGAGGTTCTTGCTTATCATGATATCCAGGACATCGGGATTAACCGAGAGGTTGTATGGATTGGTGGTTGGGAATTCGGTGCAAAGTCAGACAGGAGTTCTTGTCGGCATAATCACGTAGTAGTTTCCCCCGTCTCGTGTTCAGCTGCGATTTCCAATCCACTTGTTTGGTGTTGAGGTCTCCGGCCATCAAACCGACATTCCCCCGTCGAAACAGTCGGTTAGGTCCGCTCCGATCAGTGGGTGGGAAGACGAAAGGTAAGCCCAAAGGATTAACACCAGTTTTCCGACAGTGTAACTTGGATGGCAGTCGTCTTCAAGTGGGTCAGGCCCGAAACCTGCACAGAGTGGTGGATTTTACCATGGCCGACCAAGATGGCTGTGCCACCCCAGCTGTTGGTCTCTCTGTGCGGTGGCAGACATAATTGGCAAGCTGGAAGTCTTGCGCAGCGTTAAGAAATGTATCATTTAAGAGACAAATATCTAATCCTTGCTGGCTGAGAAAATGCTCCAATTCAAGATTCCTGCCGCGCACTACGTCCAGATTCCGAAGGAAACGGCCCCTGGCAAGTGGAGCTACATCTAACAAGCCAAGACTACCAACTTTGCCAACCAACCAATGACAGAGCATTCTGACCAGCAGTTACCTGTATAAAAAGAAGCCAGTTGAATGAGAGTCAGTGCTTGCGAGTGTAGGTACAGTTGTATGTGGCTCCAAAATGCCCGCTGCAATACGATCTCATTCCCGGTGTATCTGACTTCGTGCTTCGCACTAAGCTCGGAGCACCTCCAAGTTCTCATTGACACTGCGTGTCGCTCATCCTTTTACCAACCAATGGATCGCCCTGAGTTCAGGCGCACTGACGGGGCCAATTTCCGAACTCAATTGGAAAAATTAATTCCGTTCGATCCGGAATTGCACAGCAAGATGGCAATCACCACAAACGTTGAGAACTTCTCCTGCGCCATTCTGAAGGCTCTGGCAGTGTCAACTCCAAAGCGTCGCCCGCATGACGACCCATGAACCCCAATACCAGCCAGCATTCAGGATGAGATAGCCTGAAAAATCAGCTACAAACGCAGTGGCAGTTCACGAGGGACCCCACTCTGAAAGCCGAAGTCAAACGCCTGCAGAGGTCAGTGACCCACCCCCTCAACAAGTGGAGAAACAACCAGTGGAGCGCTACAATAGAATCCCTAGATCCTGAAGACCAATCGCTGTGGAGGATGACCAAGCGGGTGATGAGAGTTCCGACACAATCTCACCCCCCTGGTCACCCCATGGGGAATCACTGTCAAAGACTCTGAGAAAGCCGTGACCCTTGCAAACAATCTGGAGGCTCAGTTTCAGCCGGTGATCGATCCTTCAGTCCCGGCAGTTATAGAGACAGTTGAGGCAGCGCTGAGGTCGTACTTCTTAAGCCCTGCTAGTGAACACCATTTAACCACCCATGACGAGGTTCACGAAGCCATTACGGGGCTCAAAGTCAGCAAGGCTCTGGGCCCGAATGGACTACCAAACAGGACGTTGAAGTATCTTCCCAAGAGAGCACTTTCCCTCCTCGCCCGTGTCTTCAACACGGTTCTCCACACCCATCACTTACCCCATACGTGGAAGCACGCTCGGGTGATCTCTCTCCTTAAACCGGGGAAGGATCCAGCACTGCACCCTTCCTATCTGCCCGTTAATCTCTTGGACACGATTGGTAAATTGTTTGAAATATCCTACTCACTAGGATATTACACGTTGTAAACGAATGCGGACTGATGCGATCTGAGCAGTTTAGGTTCAGACTCAGACATAGCACGTCATTGCAGCTGGCCTGCCTCGCTGAAAAATAACCAGGAATTTCGGCAAAAAGAGGATCAACAGCGCAGTTTTCCTCAACGGGGCCAAAGCCTTCGATACCGTCTGGATTGATTGCTTCCTCTACAAGCTAACGCTCAACATTTCGTCTTACATAGTCCATAAACCTCATCCTAACTGAGGGATCGGAATTCGAAGCGTCCTTCCAGGCAGCCATGTCATCTCGTCGAGATATGCGGGCTGGGGTAGCCTCTCCCCTGTCCTCTTCAGTCTGTATGTCAATGATATGCCCCACCCTCAAACCACGTCGAGTTGTCCTTCTACGAAGACGACACGGCCATCATAACCACGTCCTGCAAGCCAACGGTACTTTTTAGCTACTTGGCATCATACCTCAACGACCTTCAATGGTGGGTGAGTGAATGGAGAATCGCCATTAATGTGTCTAAGAACACCGCGATAATCTTCGCGTGTTCCAGACGGCGCTTCATCCAGCCCCGACCAGTAACACTCTTCAGGGAACCAATCGAATGGGTCGAAACTATTCGTTATCTGGGTGTGACCCTAGATACACAAGTCACCTGGTCACCTCACATTGACCAGGTCAGGAAAAGGACTGCTCAAAGGATGGATATGATGCGCACCCTCCTGAACAGGATTAGTGATCTATCCGTAGGGAACGGATTCTTGCTCTATAAGCAGCTCATCCGGCCTCTGATGGGCTGTGTGTGCCCGCATTGGAGTCCGTAGCCCACTCCCATGTCTGGAAGTTGCAGGTGTTACAATCCAAGTGTCTTCATCTCACTACTGTTTCCCCTTGGTACGCAATTAACAGGCAGATACACTAGGATCTGGGTGTTCCGCTGTTTGCCAACCACATCAGAACCCTGACCGAGAGCTTTGACTGAAAGTTAGCTGATGTGGGGAACCCCCTAGTACGGCAACTCGGCAGATACATAAACTGACCGAGGTTTGACCCCATCGCCCGACACGAAACCCAAGGGCGGCAGGGGACAGTAGGCCAGTCGAGGTCATCGCCCACGATGGCCAAGTCGACTAAACAAATTGCGTTCGACGCTGAACAGCCGAACGCCATTCGGTTGCCCTAACTGAGGTTTTCCGTGCTTTTCCTCAGTTGTGAGCCTAATGCCAGGGTATTCGATGCAAAGTCGGTGCATTGCCTGCACCACCTCCCCCAGGCACAGTGACTCACCTAAGCGCCTGACAAACATCGCATAACTCCAATACGTGACAGAGCCAGTCTGGGCTCAGAATCCAGACAGCCAACCAACCAAAGTTTATTATTCCCATACTAGGCCCTTGTCTTTGGCACAATCAGTCAAGGCTCTCAGCCTGACTTCAAAATCGTTAGCTCATGCATATTCCCCTTTTAGAGTTTAGGGGTCTATTACTGAGCCTCGCAATGCGTTCAAACGTGGGAATTGCTAACAGACAGGGGGACATCAACTTTCACATCGCGCAAGTCTCCACCTCCAGTTAACACTTTGGCTTGGCTTGGATTTGGCTTTGGCTTTGGCTTTGGCTTTGGCTTTGGCTTTGGCTTCGACTTTGGCTTTGGCTTTGGCTTTGGCTTTGTCTTTCGCTTTGGCTTTGGCACTAGAGGCAGTTC
>Ga0123357_10003221_pt1 | contig 18589 bp, 19 predicted proteins | sample TergutEmb28metaG_FD_89873 | JGI IMG/M metagenome (GOLD analysis project Ga0123357, IMG submission 89873) | Embiratermes neotenicus P4 segment gut microbial communities from Petit-Saut dam, French Guiana - Emb289 P4 | ecosystem: Host-associated > Arthropoda: Insects > Digestive system > Gut ...
CTCACAACAGGGAAAGGACAGAATTGATCGGGATAAATGTTACGAAATCAACCTGTCAGAAATATTACATTACCCGCAAGCTGGTTGCCGATTTTATCTTATACAGATATAATCTGCACGATATTCCGATAAAGGAAATTAACCATCAATTCATAAGCGATTTTGATGCCTATTTACTTTCAAAATGCAATTATTCAAAAAATAATGTCATTACCGTGCTCAAAAAATTTAGACACATTATCGAAGTCGCATTGAATAAAGAATGGATTACCCGGAATCCATTTAAGGATTACAGGATGACGTGGGAAAAAGTGGACAGAGGCTATTTAACACAGTCGGAGTTGGAAACATTGATTGATTTTCAGTTTGAAGAAAAACGACTGGATAAAGCTCGCGACATTTTTATTTTCTGCGCTTTTACAGGTTTAGCGTTTATTGATGTTAAACACTTAACAAACAGTCATATTCAATCTTCTGTTGAAGGTAAAGTATGGATTAGAGGCAAACGCCAAAAGACCGGTACTGATTTTAATATTCCGGTACTGAACATACCAAAAATGATTTTGGATAAATACAAAGGAAAAACAAAAGGAGATTTTGTGTTACCGGTATTTAGAAGTAATACCCATTATAATTTGTTACTTAAAAAAATGGCGAAATTATGCGCTATCAATAAGAACGTTAGCTCACACCTCGCCCGGCACAGCTTCGCAACGCTCGCCCTGACAAAGGGCGTAACAATAGAAACCGTAGGTAAAATGCTTGGACATACCAATATTAACACAACACAAATTTATGCCCGCATTACGGATAAAAAAATAGGTAACGAAATGAATACATTTGCAGAAAAAGTAAAAAGATTGGATATTAAAATGCAAATCACAGCCGGACAACAGGAACTAACGCTTGAAGATTTGTTAAAGTCAATAAAAATATCGACCGGTAAAGCGGCGGATGTTATTTGGGAAAATCTTACCTTAAAAATTTGGGGTAAGCTGTCAAATATTGAAAAACAATCTTTTGCTTCGGAAGTAAAAAATATAGAAAACAAACCTAAAACGATTCGTGATTTTTATGTGTTCTTGATGGACTATTTCCTTGACGGCTTTACGGATCAAAATAATAATCCTGCTTTTTCAGGAAATGAGTCATTCAATGGCGAAATTAATTCAGTTATAACATTATAAAATACAATTTTATGGAAACAGGATATATCAAAATCAACATTGAAGAAGGCAAAACGCCTTCGGTAGAAGCCCAATTAGTGAATAATAATTTATATCTCACTCGGCATGAAATGGCAAGATTGCTGAATTGTTTCGTTCAAAAGATTGACGCGAATTTACGCAGCATCTTCAAAAGCCATTTACTTTGGGAAAAAGATTGTTCCTATTGTAACAGGTACATTGACAAAGGTATGGAAAAACAAACGATGTACTATAATATGGAAGTTTTAATCTTTATCAGTTATCGGATTAATTCATTTGAAGCAAAGGTTTTCAGGCAATTCGTAAATTCAGTATTGCGTGAACATCTGCAAAAGAAAAGAACACCGGAAACGAAACTGTTTTGGTTATTTCGCCCAAATCAAAGTTATTGGTTAAATTAAAATGTTGCTTACAATTTATTGAAGCCCGATCTTGTCGGGCTTTTTTCGTTTACTACCAATAGCGTCAAGTCGAAAAAATGAAAACCATATTTAGACTTTTCAATGATTGCTATATATCTTAAATATCTATTAAACATTTTTAATTTGTATCTTTGCACTCACATTATCAGGTATATTACTTGGCATGTCGCGTAAATAAATTTAGAAAAAATGAAATGATTGATGTATTTACAGAAGAAATAGAAGTTCAAATTAAAAGAGGTATTTCTAATCTTTATTGGTATAAAGAAGATTTAAAGAAAGCATGGTTACGTTCAGGTGTTGAGCTGAATGTATGTGATCGGCTTTTCAATTTGAAAAATGACAGAGGCGAAAAATTAAGTAAACGTGAATTAATGGATTCCTTATATTCTGAACTTCGAAATTTTGAATACAATAAACGACTTGAAATTTCACGAAATTTTGTTCGTCTGTTAGTTGAACATTCAAACTTTGTTCCTTTATCAGATGGACATAGAATTGATATTGCTGAGACTTGTGCGTTAAAATTGAAACAAATTATCGAGGAGCAACGAAAGCAGACAGAATATAATCAACATATAAAACGGAGGGTGCAAGAAGTAAAAAAACTTGATTATGATAGTGAATTATCGAAAATAAGAGAACAATTTCTTGATGCCGAGAAATTAACATCTCAGAAAAGGGGATATGAATTAGAAAAAATTTTCACTCAATTAATGCGTATAAGCGGGATTCCGGTTGAAGATTCTTTTAAGATTATAGGGGAACAAATTGATGGCGCTATTAAATATGATGGGAATTATTATTTGATTGAATTAAAATGGACAACAAATCCGTCTGCTCATCAAGAAGTTTCCAGCTTGTATGTTAAAGTCGAAGGTAAAATGGGTGCTCGTGGATTATTTATTTCCATGAATGGCTATTCAAAAGAGATTGTAGAGTCATTGCCTAAAGGTAAAGAAATAAAAGTTTTATTTTTTGACGGAACGCATATCGCGAATGTGATTTTTGGAAACTATACTTTTCAGGAATTAATGGAACATGCAATAAGTCAAGCGTCCTTAAAAAGCAATATATATTGTTCTCACGATTTAAAGAAATAGCAATATAGTAGTGGTAATCCTTTTGAAAACGACTTGAAGAATTGGATAAATATCATCCAAGATTGTAATATTAACTTTCTTATGGGCTCAGGAATTTCAAGTCCATACTTTGGCACTCTAGGTAAAATTGAAGAATGGCTAACGGAACTTGAGGAAAACACTACAATAGACAAAGAGTTAAATGACTTTATCAGAGCTTCTTTGTATGGTAGTTATTATCAAGTAGCCATGAAAGATAATGTTGATATATATAATACAAACTTTAATAGAGATAAGCCTGCAAGTAGTATTCCAATATCGAAAAGAATAAAATTATTAAACACATATCGGGCTTATAGGGATTTTTTAAGGATACTGAATCAAATCTTATATAACAGAAGAAGTAATACTGTAAGCAAACAAGTAAATTTATTTACTACGAATATTGATATATTTTTTGAAAAAGTCATTGAAGATTTGGATTTATGTTATAATGATGGATTTAATGGCATTTTTAGGCGAAGATTCAGTTTGCGTAATTTCAAAAAATCCTTTTTTCAAAAGAGTTTACACTATGACAATATAGCAGAAATACCTGTATATAACCTATTGAAAATACACGGTTCAATAACATGGGAACTAATTGATTCCGAGCTTCAATTTACAGGACTTTCGTTAATCGAATCATTAAATGAATTAAAAGATGATTCAGAATTATTAGATATTGTTGCGTTGGATAACAGTACTTGGACTACAAAAAAACGAAATGCAACAATTGATGAAATAATTGAAAATGCTGAAAGTTATTGCTCAATAATGGGCAGGATACCAAATATTTCCGACTTTGTTGAAGGATATGAAAAATTACAAATTGTAAATCCAACAAAAGAGAAATTCAAAGACACCACACTTAATAAGACTTATTACGAAACGCTTCGTCTATATGCCAATGAACTGGAAAAAGAAAATTCGGTTTTATTTATAATGGGTTTTTCAATGGCGGACGAACATATTCGTGAAATTACAATCAGAGCCGCTAAATCGAATCCAACTCTGAAAATATTTATCTGCTCTTACACTAAAATGGCAAGCGATATAATTGCAAATCTGAAATCAGATAATGTTAATTTGATAAACTTCCACAATATTGAATTGATAAATCCTTTTGATGGTTTTACATTAAGTAAGTTCAACGAATTAATTCTTACCCCCCTTTTTGATAATATTAAATCATACTGATGATGAACGGAGAACTACAAAAGGATTCAATATTAAAAGTCGGCAAGGTTATTTCTGTTGAAGGACGGACAATCAAAATAGAAGTTGACAAAACCAAAAATAGTTCTCACTTACTTTATGATGGAGAAGTAATCCGTAATATCTCTGTAAATAGTTATGTCAAAATAACAAAAGGCTTCATTCGTATAATTGGAAAAGTCGATGGGGAATTTATCGTTGAAGACAAGATTGTTTCGGATAAAAGCTATACGAATGAAAAAGAAAAAATCAAACGAGTATTGATAGTTCGCTTGATGGGCTTTTTTAGCAATAGAGGCTTTGAGCGAGGTATAAAAGAATTACCGCTAATAAATAATGAATGTTTTTTGCTTGAAAGGAAAGAATTTCAAGAAGTACATCAGTTTGTTAAAAAGGATGATGTGCCTCTGGTTATTGGTTCACTTACTCATGAACCGGGACAAAGTATTGCTATTGGCGTAAATGAACTTTTTGCAAGCCACATCGGTATATTCGGAAATACAGGAAGTGGAAAATCATACACACTTTCAAAAATCTACAATCAACTTTTTACAAAATTTCAAGACGAACCCAAATTTCAAGCAAACGCTAAGTTCCTACTGTTTGATTTCAATGGCGAATACAATGGAAGGAATAGTATTATTCCAAACAAGAAAGTATATAATTTATCCACGAAACAAACAAAAAGAAAAAAAGATCGATTAATCTTCCAAGAGGTTGATTTATTAGATGAAAATTTGTTTTCAATTCTTGCTAATGCAACAGAAAAAACACAGATGCCGTTCATTTCAAGAGCATTGAATTTTTACAAAAAAATAATTGACGCAGAGAATCCATTAGAATATTTCAAAAATATTCTAAGAAAAAGAGTAAAAGACATATATAAAATGGCTGATAAAAATAAAGCCACTCTTTTATTGGATTATATCAAAGAAATACTTCCACCACTATATGATGATTTTGATATTGAAGTGGATTTATCAGAAGATGTTGATTTTAACAATACTTATTCTGAATTTAAGTGGAATAGTTATTTTTTACGTTCACACCCTGAAAATATAGAAAATACCATTTTATATAACCAAGTAGATAAATATGAATTTGAAACAAATTTTATTTCAAGAATTATCCACTTTTTATACTTACAGTTAATTCACGACGTATTTAGTAATAGGGCTCAAAATGAGCATGTTGCTCCTGCAATTAATAAACTTAAAAGCTTTCAAAAAGAAATAGAAGAGGTAATTGAGGTCAAAAATGAAGATGAAGACGACGATTTTTGGGATGGAAATTTTTTCTGCGTTGTGAATTTGAACAAGACTAACACTAAGATGAAAAAAATGATTCCATTGTTAGTTTCTTTCAAACTTTACGCTGAACATAAAAAGAACAATACCAAAGCGAAAGAAAAATCTTTGAATATTATTGTCGATGAAGCCCACAACATTTTGTCTTATGCCTCTGAAAGAGAAAGCGCTACATGGAAAGATTACAGGTTAGAAACATTTGAAGAAATCATAAAAGAAGGACGAAAGTTTGCTGTGTTTTTGACAATTGCAAGCCAACGCCCTTCTGACATTTCTTCAACGATTATATCTCAGTTACACAATTTTTTTCTTCATCGGCTAATAAATAATAACGATATTCTTGCCGTAGAAAAAACAATATCCTATTTAGATAAGGTATCGTTTGAATCTTTACCAATTCTTCCAACGGGGACTTGTGTTATCGCCGGTCAATGCTTACAAGTTCCGATAATGGTTGATATAAGTGCAATGGATAAAGAATTTGAGCCGGATAACAAAACTATAAAGTTGGTAGATAATTGGCGATAGTAATAATTCTCTCACAGATTATATTTCAATGGATTAAACAACCCTAAAATACAAAAAAGTCGAATATCATTTTTGCCAAACTTCACTTATTTCCATTCAAAATAACCAATAAGTTGACTACACTCTAACATTTCAATATTCTCTTTGTCTTGATTTTTTCCATTGTTTCTTCTTTGCATAATCATTCTACACTGCCTTTTTGCTTCGTCTCGTTTACGGTCATTTTTGTTCTTCGGGCAAAGGTGTTTACGGGTTTTTAACGGACAGTCAAGGTCAAGCTCCCTGTTTTGCAAATAATCTTCCTCTTTCCCGCCCCTTGTTTTTATTTTTTTGGAGCGGGCGAGCGTATTTTTTGCAAAAACCTTGACAGTCCTAAACCCTACATCCTTGTTGCCCTTGAAACAAAAAACGACCGACGCGACGATGACGCATGAATAAAAAAAATGTCATGATTATGCGAAACAATGAAAAAAATATTGAAACAAAACTCCCTCTGCTCGGAATCAACATAAGATTTTGGGTTTATTTAGCGGGGTTGGCGGCGATTGTCGGGCTTATTTGGGCTTGCAGTGCGACTGTTTGGACAGTAGTAGGGATATATCTCGGCTACAAAGTTTTGAGGCTGATTTTTAGGATTTTCGGCTTGCTTCTTTCTCTTTTTATTTCGATTATTTCGGTTGTGATACTTATCACAATTATCTCATTATTAATATTTTAATTCTAACAATTATGAAACAGCATTTATTATTTGCAAACAAATCTTATGATACCTCAATACAGGTATTAAAGGAAAATCAAATCGTTGTCCATCACGGTATGGGCGCAAGCGTAACACAATTTGTCGTGTATAAGATAGAATGTCGAAATGACAGCTATATCTATCACCTAATCAATATTGAGACAGGAGATTTCAGTCAAACAGACTTCTTACGACCACTGAAAGATAAATCCGGAATAGGCTTTTACTATAATGATGAAACGCCCGAATTTATGGACGCTTATGAGGTTCTTCTGTTGCAAAGTGAAGCGGAATATAAAGCGAAAGCGAAACAGGAAGCAAAGCAAAAAGAGCAGGAACGCAAGGAACAGCTAAAATCCATTGGTAAAGAACGCTTGCAAAACCTAATGCCCGCAGACACAAAAGCGGTAATCATTGCCGAGTTGCACGAGGACGACAGCGATTCGATGACCGATTATTTCGGTTACAATATAATACGCACCGTTATTTTAGGCTTTTCCGCACATACCAAAGATATGTTTTCGGAATTACGCAAATACGCACTCAATTTTGCAGAAACTGCCCATTTAGCCGAAGTAAGCGAGAAGTACGAACATCGGGAAAAATACGCGGGTGGCGAGGGTTACTATTTAGGTGAAAGCAAGTATCACGGTTGGATAATCAAAAAAGAGAAGTATTATAGGGACAGGGAAAGTATTATCAACGGTTTTTCCCTTATTGCAGGCGAAGAAAGCAATATTTGCGTAAAGGAACAACAGGCAACAAATCTCTCTCCGATGACAGTCGCAGGCGATTTTTTGATTGTGGATTATTCACAAAAAGCATTAGCGCTTTTTGGTGACACCCGCCCCATTAAAGACCAATTAAAAGTATTAGGCGGACGGTTTAATCCGAAACTAACGCACGAGGGAAGTAAACAGGCAGGTTGGATATTTTCAAAGTCCAAAGAAAACGAATTGAAAAACTTATTAAAAATCAAATAATTATGTGGGAAATAACAGATAACGGCGGTACGATTTAGTCGGGAAGCGAAGACGAAATGCAACAGCTCTATCAACAGATTGTCAAGGGAGTAATTGAAGAAGAATGGACAGGCGATTTAAAACTTATTGAAGTACACAGTATTTACAAATAAAAATTTACAACAATGAAAACAACATTTGAAATTGTAACAGCAACAGCAGAATTGTTTCACAGATTCAGCAGTGAAATGCCGTACAGGTATATGCAGGAGGTTTTTGGTAAAGACGACCCTGTTTTAGCGGAAAAATGCCTGCAAGCCCCTAAACATGGCGGGTTGGCGCTCTATTATTTGATATTCAATCTTAAATACGATGAACAAAAGGCGTTAGCGTCGTACATCAATAAAAGGACATGTAAATTTTAGTAATAACAAGGGGTGGGAACTCTCCCGCCCCATAAAAAGCAGAAAAATGGATACACAGATTAATTCAATCAATCAAGACGGCTGTTCTGTTTGCAAGGCAGGCGAAGAAAAATACACTACATTCAGCCCTGCACATCGACCCAACACAGTATTTTTTCAATACGATTACAGACACGAAGATGGCGAACTGTTTTCAACGGTTGCCCCAACATTGGAACAGTGCCGGGAAAAATGGGATAAATGGTTAAACAAAAAAACAAATGATATGGAAACTAAACAACAAAGCGTATTTATGCAGATGCACAATGGCACACGCACAGGCGAAGGCTCTTTTTACGTGGGACTTCAAAAATTATTTTACTTGGCAGATAACAGTAACAGCAGAAAACTTGTAAAGGCTTTTCCCGAATTTTTCGGAAATGAAGTGCCGGAATTTGGTATAACATTTTAACATTTGAAATTAATATGAAATCAACAGAACATTTTAAGAACACCATTAAGGCGTATTTAGACAAAAGGGCAAACGAAGATGAATTGTTTGCAATTACCTACGCCAAAGAGAATAAGAACTTGGACGACTGTATTACCTTTATTTTTAATACAGTACAGAAAAGCGGTTGCAATGGATTTACAGACGACGAAGTTTACTCAATGGCAGTACACTACTATGACGAGGATAGTATCGAAGTCGGTAAAAGCACCGATTGTCAAGTAGTGGTTAATCACACCGTTGAACTGTCCGCAGAGGAAAAGGAAGAAGCTCGCAGGAAAGCTATACAAAAAGCACAGGATGAGGCGTACACAAGAATGAAACAACCCTTGCGAAAACCCCAAGCAAAACAAGCTACAATTAATAATCAACTTAATCTTTTTGCTGTATGAAACCAAAAAACAAATTTCAAAAGCAGGTTTTTGAATTAAGTAAAAAACTGACACCCATAACCCAAGTGCAAAAAGAATGGGCGTTTGAAAACTGTTTTGAACACGTTGGGCGAAGAACGTCAAAGGGGATTGTCACATGTACGGAATGCGGACACTCTTGGCAGGGAAACAGCCGTTTGTCTGATACGCTTTTAGGTGCAGAATGTCCCAAATGTTCCGCCAAGCTCAAAGTAACGACTACTCGAAAAAGAGTTTTCAAACAGTCGGCATACTTTTGCATTGTTACCACAAAAGGGAATTTTCAAGTTTTGCGGTTTTTCCTCATTCGATACTACGCAAAGGCAGGACAGAAAGCGCAGTATTTTATTTCGGAAGTCGTGCAGCGATGGATAGCAGTGGGCGGTAAATATGCTACCATTGCAAGACTGCGCCCGATGAGTTACTACGATGATACTTGGTGCTTTTGGAGTGCGCTCGAACTTCGTCCCGAAAGAGACCACCACCGTATTAGTCCGACTTGTGTCTATCCGCGTCAGAAACTTATTCCCGAACTGAAACGAAGTGGCTATAAAGGCGAAAATTATAATCTTACACACTTTACTTTATTTCTAACCTTATTGTCGGACAGCCGAGCCGAAACACTGTTGAAAGCAGGGCAGACAAAGGCTTTAACGTATTTTGCAAGTCGGGATTTTCAATCCGTTGGTGATTATTGGGCTTCGATAAAAATCTGCATACGAAACGGTTACCACATTGAAGACGTGTCGATTTGGAAAGATTATATTGATTTACTCCGTTTTTTCGGGAAAGATTTACATAATGCCAAATATGTTTGTCCTGCCGACTTAACCGCCGAACACGACACGTATGTACGGAAAAAAAGAGAATATCAAGAGTGGGAACGAAGGGAACGGAAGAAAAGGAAAGCATCGGAAGATGAAGCAACTTTCAAGGGATTGAAATCCCGATTTTTCGGTATTCAGTTTACCGACGGAATAATTCAGGTACGAATGCTCGAAAGCGTAGATGAAATTATGCGAGAAGGCGATGTGATGCACCATTGCGTATTTGCAAATGAATACCATTTAAAACCCGACAGCCTTATCCTTTCCGCTTGCGTGAATGGGCAAAAAGTAGAAACCATCGAGTTTTCGCTGTCCAAAATGCAGGTAGTACAAAGCAGGGGCGTATGCAACAAGACAACCGAATACCACAAACATATAATTGAACTTGTAAACAGAAACAGGCGGATAATACAAAAAAGAATGGCAGCCTGAACAAATCACGGCGGGCGGGAGCCAATCTCGCCCGCTACTTTTTTCATGAGCATAAGGCGGATAAAAAGTAGCAAAAAACCGTTTATTTGTATTACTTTTGTTCTCAAATATAAATTATTACAAAAGTATTTTATTGTGGAAAAAATATCAATTTTTCTTTCTTCGGTTACAATTTTCATTGTTGTAATTGGTTGGTTTGTTAATCAATGGTTAAGCAGGCGAAATGAAATAAGAAAAGAAGCACGAAATTACAGATTAGATATGTTACGTTCTTTTATGGATTTGGTAAGTTATATTGAAGAGAAGAATAATCTTAAAGGAATACCTACTCCTAATGAATATGGTGATTTTGACCATGACATTCCTGAAACGCCAGAATGGGCAACAATGGATATTAAGATTAAAATGTATGGAAACAATGTAGAAATAGAGCTTTATAAGGATATTATGTCTGAAATATACGCGATTCTATATGATGACGACGGCTGTCTTACTGATAAGCGATTCCGAAAACTCTACGATAAAATCAAAAAACTTGAAAATATTTGTGTAAATAGTATTCGAGAAGAATTAAAATTAGATAAAATAAGTCTCAAAAAAGTTAGTGATTATGATGAGTAAAAAATGGCAAACAAGTTGCTGCATAACAATCAGGGACAGTTTGCTACAAGTGGGGGGAGTAATTCTCGCTCAAACCGCAATGCTAAATTCTAATGACAATGCAAGACCCGACATATACAATTAAACGATTCAAAAGCTGGAATCAGTTCAAAGATTTTGCAAACCAATTTTCAGAGAACTGGTTATTTCGTGGACAATCCGATTCGGCTTGGGATTTAAAATCATCTTTTGAAAGAACAGATTTTTTCAAAAAGTATGATGGCATCGAGTCTTCATTTTTGATAGACTTTCAAAGAGGAGCTAAGAATTTTCTAACAGAAAGGGAAACGCCTACCGATTTGATTGAATGGCTTGCCCTAATGCAACATCATGGCGCACCAACGCGACTGCTTGATTTTACAAAATCAGTTTACATAGCATCATACTTCGCATTTGAAAACGTCGATCCGAAAACTGAGAATGTTGCTGTTTGGGCTATCAACATCAAAGTAATTCATGATAGAGTAGTGCAACATCTCAAGCTTTCTCAATTAACGGATAAGGATTTTGAAACAATTTTCTATAGCAATGACGAAAGTTGTATTCTCCCTGTTGAATCGTTCCAAATGAATAGAAGATATTCACTACAGCAATCTATTTTTGTCAGTCCCGGGAATTCTCATGAAAGTTTTATGGAGCAATTACAATTTTTGGATGAAGACATTACGAAAGTAGTTCTGAAAATTACATTACCATCTAAATTGAAAAATGAAGTTTTGCGTGATTTACAGAAAATGAATATAAACAGAGCAAGCATTTTTCCAGATATTGACGGCTATTCTGTTGCGCTCAAAATGAAATATAATTCTATGCGAACAATGGAAGAATATATCAAACAACAATCTGAACTCATCAAAGGCAAGAAATTTACATTTTATCCTTGATTTTGTTAAACACAGCTTTTGGGAAATAATAAAAAGTAGAAACAATGAAAACAATACTTATAACAGGCGGTGCAAGTGGATTTGGTAAGGGTGTTGCCATGCACTACTTAAAAGCAGGCGAGCGGGTAATTGCTGTTGGCAGTTCGAAGTCTAATGGCGATATTTTTCTCAATGAAGCCAAAAAATTAGACGCAACGGACAGAGCATTTTATATCCAAGCGGATTTAAGTTTGGTAAAGGAGAATCAACGAGCTGTAGAAGAACTGAGAGAACGCTTTCAGTCATTAGATATGCTTATTTTTTGTGCGACCAAGCACAGCAAAAAATACATCGAAACGCAAGAAGGTTTAGAATTCACTTTCGCATTGGATTATTTGAGCAGGTTCATTTTGAGCTATGGCTTAAAAGTATGTCTGGAAAAGACGGATTGTCCTGTAATTTTGAACGTATGCGGCTCCGGAATGAAAGGGACTGTTAACTGGAATGACTTACAGCATAAAAATTCATTTGAAGCTCTCAAAGTTATGATGCACGGCAGCAGACTTAACGATTTATCCGGAGTTTCATTTGTTCAAAACGATACCACAAGCAAAATCAAATACATAATGTATAATCCCTGGGCGGTAAAAACTCCCGGAATGGAAGCGTTTGGTAGTTCTGTTACGAAACTAATTTATAAAGTGATTGGAAAATCTGTGAACCAAGCGGCAATGATTATTGTAAAATTACTCGATAATCCACCTGATACCAACTTATCTGCATATAGGGAACACAAGAAATTGAATTTGTCGCACGCTTCATATAATCCCGAAAATGCTCAAAGGCTTTATTCCATCACGGCTAAACTGTTAAATGATTTCGCAATAAAAAAACAGTATAAAGAAATGAAACAGGTAAATAAAATCGTTCCCAACATTTGGTTTAATTCTGATGAGGGGAAAATTTCTAACATCATTGCATATTACAAAAACATCTTTAGCAATGATTTTCAAGAAGGAGAAATCATTCCACTTGGCGAGACTCCAAGCGGAAATACGGAAATGTGCGAAGTTCACATTTTTAGTCAAAAATATGTGTTAATGAGTACGGCAAAAAAACATCATCCATTGAACGATTCCATATCATTTATGATTCATTGCGAAGACCAAAACGAAATTGATAAGTATTGGAACTGCTTTACGTTGGACGGCGAAGAATCCCAATGTGGTTGGTGCACGGACAAATATGGGCTTCGCTGGCAAGTGTTGCCATGGAATTTGGAAGAAATGATGAATAAACCCAATTCTTTTGAAGTAATGATGAAACAGAAAAAGATTGTGATTGCAGAATATTTGGAATAATAAATTCGTAAAACAAACATAAGCAATTAAAATTATGAGCAGAAAAGTCTATCAATACGATGCCGTGATTCAATCTGCCGACATAAGCAGTGGCGGCGCTTACGTCTCGTTTCCGTATGACATTCGGGCGGAGTTCGGCAAGGGCAGAGTGAAAGTCCATGCCACTTTCGACGGCATACCTTATGACGGCAGCATAGTCAATATGGGTGTAAAAAACGTCGATGGTTCGATGTGTTATATCATTGGTATTCTTAAAGATATCCGGAAGCAAATAGGAAAACAACCCGGCGATACAGTTCATGTAACTATTAGAGGAGAGGGAGTAATATGAAAACAACAAAACTTGGATGAAAAAATTATGTTTTGAAATTGATACCCGCCTTCCGAGCCTGCGAATGTTGAAATTGTCGTTCAATGTGATATAGACGCCCATCTTTTACAAACTTCGCCCCGGTTTGCTTAAACCAAAACGATACATTGTTTTCAACACATAAATTATGAATTTCCATTACCCAATCGAAATGACAAGGACGCGCTTCATAACCCGATTTGCCGCCAGCAACTACCTGTTCCGCCCATGAACCAATATCATAAGGACGTAAGTCAATCCGCTCCAGAATAGGCTCGCAAATGATAATTTTATGTTTGATTGACGCAGCTTTGTAAATCGGAAGCCGATAGTCTGCACGGTCTTGATTTTCAACAGTGCAGCAAATAGTTATATGGTCATAGCCATCCCTCCAATCGCAGGGCAATGATTCTTGCAAGCGGTCAATGCGTTTAGTAATCATAAAAAAGGTCAAATCATTGCGAAGTCGCATCATATCCCATGCTTCGGCACGCCAAGCATCAGCATCTTCCACAAAGAAATCGGAAGTAAAACAGGTATAAACCAATGTTCCCGATGGTATTTTGTATTCGCCGTTCCGTTTCTTTTGAACAGGCAAATCGAAGTTTTTTGTTTTCGTTACCACAGTACTGTCAATGTCGTATTTCGCATCGCCTCGATAAACATAACAATGCCGACAACCGGCGCTTAATTTTTGACAGCCATGCCACAAGTTCCACATCATTGATTTGTCTGACATAAAACAGAATATTTTGAGGGTAAAGATAAGGTATATTTTTAATTTTTTTGTTACTTTGCAGACTTAAATTGGTATACTTTTTTTGTCAGGTAGGATATATATGCGGTTTGCACTAATTGATAATAAACGAGTCGAAGCCCAACCCGGATTCAAAGGATTATGTCCCGGCTGTAGCCAACAGGTTATCGCTAAATGTGGAAAACAAAGGATTCATCATTGGGCTCATCTCAACAACAAATCATGCGATAGTTGGTGGGAAGCGGAAACAGAATGGCATCGCTCATGGAAAAATAATTTTCCTGTTGAGTGGCAGGAAGTTTTCTTACCTGATGTTATAACAGGCGAAAAGCATGTTGCAGATGTTTGTACATGTCATGATTTTGTAATTGAATTTCAACATTCGCATATTGACCCGAAAGAGCGTACAATCCGAGAGAAATTCTATAAGAATATGGTTTGGGTACTCGATGGAACAAGGCTAAAAAGAGATTATCCGCGATTTCTCAAAGGGAAAAAGGATAATTTTCGTTCTACATCAGCACAAGGCGTGTTTCTTGTATCCTTTCCTGATGAATGTTTTCCTGCAGCTTGGATAGAAAGCTCAGTGCCGGTAGTGTTTGATTTTCAAGATATAATATCATTACCAACAGATTCGACAGACACAATAACACGGAATATTCTTTGGTGCTTGTTTCCGGGACGTGCGGAAGGTTCAGCGGTTCTGGCTGCGCTATCACGAGAATATTTTGTAAATACCGCACATAATAACCCACAATTATTTATTTCAGCAGCACATAGTTTTGTTAATAATCTTGCAAACAGTATTAGACAGGAACGACAGCGACAGGCTAACATACAGGCGAATATGATTTTTAATCAACTAAGTCAACGGAGAGGGAGAAGACATTTCCGCTGCTGAAAATATTACTTGATTAATTGAACAATCACTATCCGGAATTATGAGTGAACAGAGAGAGAATGTCCCAATTGTTTATTAAACCTTAAAAGATTAATTGATTTGTCGTTTTTTTAATTTACTCCGGCTTCCTAATATTATTATGTCATATTTTCTATGATAGACCAACTGGCATAAAATCAAAATAGATTCACCTATGTTATTCGCTCTTGTTAAGATAGCAGATTTATCAGATTTAACCAATTCTATTCTGTATTTCAATATATCCTCGTGCCCAGAATATTTCCATTGGTTATTTTTTTTTCAAGAAAATCTTTTGCCAATTCTTCAAAATTACTATTGAGAGTAATATCGACAACATCGACTTCAAAACTATCTGGAAATCTCTTACTATATGTTTTGTAAAAAATACCCTTAAAATTTTTTATATGACTTGGTTTTAATTTATTGTAGTCAAACACAACACCAACAATATGTCCGTTTTTATCCGTAACCAATCTTTGTGCATTATTTATTGATAGAATATTTTCAACAGCACTTTCAGTTAATTTACTTTGTTGTAAATCATTATCATTTGCTATTCCAATTAAATCTCGCAATTCCTGTTCATTCTGAGATAATTCAAAATTGCATTTGTGACATACAGGAACAGTGAATCTGTTTTTTTTATATCCTTCAGGATAACCATCAAATAGGCACTGTTGTGGAACATGATCTTTAGTTTCTCCATTGTCTGGGTATCTACCATTTATTTTTTCATACTTCAAAGATTTTTTCTTATTCAACATTTGTATTCCGCAATAAGTGCATTCCTTTCTGTTTGCTTTTTTGCAATTATTGTTTTTGCGTATTCGTTTGACACCATATGTCTTATTCGCAATTTTACCTTTCTTTGTTTTTATATCTCCTTTTCCCATAAATTATGATTACAATTTATTTCTTTTGAAGTAGTCTATCATTTCAAAATCAAGCGCATTTTTATTCGCGTTTAAAAATGGTAACCATTTCGTTTCAAGTATATCCCTTTTTATAGTGTTAGTATGAGTAAAAATTTCATTACTCCTTTGTTCAAGCATTGGAGACTCATTATTGAAACCTTCAACACCAGATCTGCCAAATAATTTGCTCATACCTATTAATTTTTTCCAATCAGCGTTTGGAAGAAATTTCACATATTCATCATTTGGAGCTATTGTATTATAAACTTTACCAACACTTAATCCTCTATATTTTTCCCAATCAAATTCTGGATTTAATATTGAACCTGTTAAAATTATACTATTAAAACAAACTGGAGGACATTCTTCATTGTCAAAGCCGGTTAAATAAGCTCCTATAATATAAGACCCAAACGAGTGAGCAATTATTGAAATTTTGTTGTCAAATCTTTTTTGTATATCATATATCCATTCTCTAAATTCTTCAACGACTTTATTTCGTTTCCTTGAATTAAACAAAAGATCAGGAGTATTTGTATCATAAACATATGGAGCAACGACCCATCCTTGATTGCTTGCTATTGGAGCAATTTCCATGTTCCATTCGGCTTTACTTAAAAGACCATGAATACTCACTAATACACCATTTTTCTCATTTATATCTATTAAATGTCTATCATTATAAACTCTTTTTATAATTTCAAGTGCTTCTTCATCTGGATAATGTTTTATTTTCCAAGTTTCATTCTTCTCATACAAATCTATTTGAATTATACCTAAATCTTCCTCTCCGTTTCGTCCTGAAGAAAATAGTCTTAAATATGAATCAATGATATCGCGGCTTTCTAATGAGGCATATAAAATATCAAACCTCAAGCCAGCAATAGATACTCTTTCTGTGTAAGGTGGAATATATTTATCTTTTAGAAAGACCATTACACAATCAATGTCATTGGGTTTATTATTGTCCGTAATAAAAGACCCTCCAACAAAAATATGAATAGCATATCGGTTCTTTGCAAAATCTAAAATGTCACAAATTGGTTTTTCAAATTGTTTTCTGCTATCTGAAGCACAAAATCTATTTATAAATTCATACCCTGAACAAATGTGAATACCTTTGGGTAACTTGCCTCTGTTATCAAAAGAAGGAATTGTCATATACATAGATGTTAAAATTTATACAAAGATAATTACAAAAAATAGAATCAATCGTTTTTTCTGTTTTCAAAATTTTAATTTTGCGCCTTTAGTCTCTACTTTTTCATCTTTTATCAACTTTTCCGTTTTTATTTCCGGAAACCGCTCCATTACAAATTTCGACATCTTTTCATCCATATTAGGACTTTGCAATGCTAAACAGCAAAGCTCCTTTGTCAGTAATTTATCGGGAACAAGCTGCAAACAGTAGGCATCCGCTTTCACAGCATCATATGCCATTTGTGTATCAGAAATATCTACAAAACTATGTACAACAAATGCAGAATCACTGGATGAAAACTTTTGTATCCCTTCTTTCTGAATATCAGGATATGGAATTAATGGAAGAATGGTACAATCTGCATCTTTTGACTGTAATGCCATTCGGCATATATCCCTGTTGATAACTGCATCCGGTACATATTCCATGTTATTGGCGGAAGCAAAGACGGCTACCAGCGAAACGGCAGCCGTCCTGTGGCGTTCGGACAAAGTTGGGAAATAGTCTTTGTCTTCCAAAACCTTTTGAATATCATAAGATTCCCTGTCGGTCAGCCTGTTCATACTTTAATAAATTACAACCATACTTGGAAATGGAGCGCTATTTTTGGCATTTCCGAATTTCAACCTGCCTTTGATAAACCGAATTTCCTCTGCCTTTTTATAAATAAAGCGGTGAAAATAAACCGTATCCGTCCGGGCAGGTATCAACAATACAACTTTCGTATTTTCTTTACAGGATTCATGGTAGCATTTTTCAACCCATGCCGCAATTTGTTTCCCATAAGGAGGATTAACAAAAGCCGTATGATCGCTCCAACTCCGCGAAAGTCCGTCCATTTCCGGCGTAAAATACAGTTTGCATTTGGCATTTTCCGGTAAGGCACAGGCATCAAGTGTAAAATGAAATTCTTCATTCAGTTTATCAAAAAATGCTTGCGGGGTACTCCAATCATTGTTTTGGGATGAAAACAACACCTTATTCATTCTTCCTTTTCCGTATTTTCGTTTGTAAACGAAAAACTCTTTTGCACCACCTGTCCATTATTATCTTCGATATAAATATCAATAGACTGTTGGTCTGTCGAATGCGAAGTATAATAAAGGCGGAACACATCTTTTGTTAGCGGGAACAGGTCATTGGGCGTTAATAGCCTGCCGTCATCCAAACGTAATTCTCCATCGCCGTCCGGTTGGAAATAGCGGATAAAATACTTTGTGCCGGTGTAATTACCTTCCTTAACTAACTGACAACGAATTTCCACCGTTTCGTTTTGAACAATCTTTTTAGGTATCGGCATAGTAACCAAATCAAAGCCGTAAACCTGATTAATATCAAGAGAGTCATTACAGGCACAAACGATGCAAGCAACGAGCATCGTGTATAAAAAATAGGATAATGTCTTTTTCATTTCTTTATTAATTAATTGATTATAAATTTTATACCTAATCCTAATTGAGTATTGAAATTTCC
>Ga0123357_10003222_pt1 | contig 18589 bp, 9 predicted proteins | sample TergutEmb28metaG_FD_89873 | JGI IMG/M metagenome (GOLD analysis project Ga0123357, IMG submission 89873) | Embiratermes neotenicus P4 segment gut microbial communities from Petit-Saut dam, French Guiana - Emb289 P4 | ecosystem: Host-associated > Arthropoda: Insects > Digestive system > Gut ...
ACATATTCCTGCCAGTTTCAATATGTATTTGGTAATCAATAAGTGAGTAACAGCTGTCAAAGTTTCAAACTTCTCTGGCCATTATCTCCGTAACCGTTCAACTTTGGATGTAGGTGTTTTGGGCTATATCGGTATAGTTTAACATAAGGAACACTCTCCCGAAGTCTGGCACATTCCTCCTGGGACACCCTGTATATGCCATGCCCTTGTTGTATGCCCCAGTTGTATTCCTGAAAAAGTGGACATAAAACAAAAACATATAAATCAAAAGTGATATTACCATAAGAAATAATGGAATAGTTAGAGATTAGCATAACAAATTGCAGCCAGCCAAAGGATGTTAAACCAAAAATGAGAGGGGGTAAATTAGTAAGTGGTATATGTGGCATTGGGAGTTAATGCAAAAAAAGCATAAAACAATGGTGGCATGTGTAGCTTACTCTTAATATTTGAGTTGGAAATGACCTTCCTTAAGTCTCAGACATGTTTGACACCTGATGAACAAATTATTGTTTACTTTTTGAAGTTCTTGTCTAGAAATTGCTGATATTGCACAACTGATGATTTCTGTACTTATATCCTGTGTGCATGGATTGTTTTTGTATGTCTTGTCCTTCATACTTCCCACAGATAATAGTCACATGAGGTTAGAGCAGGTGAAGGAGCAAGCCACAAAGGATGACTAATTATTTGGTCTCTTAAAATATTCTGTAAGGCTGAAACTGAACTCCACAGTGTGTGGGCAGTTACACCATCTTGCTGGAAGAACCCACAGTCTGTTACTTTGTAACTTAGAGTTAAAACAAGAAAGAAGAGACAAAAGTGATAATTTGTCTCATATACCTTTCAGAGTTTATTGTTATTGTTGCACCATAAGCCATCTTTAATTACATGTAACAGGACCTTGTGTATTAGTCTCATTTATACTTTATTTTGCAGTGGATCATTTACACCATCACACTGCTTCACAGAAACTGACAAAAGCATACCCTCACCACACGTTCTACCCACTGGAGTTTGACACAAGTGTAAATATGTATGGTTTCAAGCAAAATAATTTTGTGTCTGCATGTACAGATGACTTCCAACACACAAACCCCCTGTGATGTCTGTGTTAAAGGTTTTCATGGGGAGGCTTCTAATCGCATTCCAGTATTGTGTAATGTTTGTTCTGAAAGAATGCCTTATATTTGGTATCCTTTTGCACCACCCTCCTTTTGACCTTGCCCAAAAAGATGGAAGCAGTCTGGCTTTGCAAGTGGAACAGCTTACTGTGAGGTTTTAAATATAATAATATTTGACAAAGAACATGAATGAATAAATAGGTATGTGAACCTACAGTGACATAAATAAACTCACAATATGGCCAGTTTAACTAGATGTTACCCCACTGATAACACAGTTCACAAAACAAACACAAACCTGGCCAAAAATATGTTCCATAAAAATAACATGATGTGACACAGACAAAAGAAATGAAACTGAACTCATAACATTGACACATGGGTCCTGCTTGTCTCCCGCTGTAGAGCGAAAACTGAACTTAGAACTTACATACCAAGACGAAAATTTAGACAGTGTTCCCCACAGGAAGCACATGTCAAAATATTGTTGCAAACTAACATATGTTATGGCAGGAGGTCCAAAGGAAGGAAGTTGGAGGAAAGGGTGGGAGGTAAGGTGACTGGCACTGTGGAAAACCAGAATGGTGGCATCAGTGCCTTAACAGCACAAAAACGTGTTTCTGAACTATGGCACAACTTCTTATTCAACAGTGAATCCACTGTTCAAAATTTGTGCAGGATTTGATGTATTGCTGATTTCGAAGGCACTGAAGCACTGGGAAACCATGGTATAAATTTCCTGTGATACTTTTCATACAATTTCTTTTTTAATGTGGGCTTTCATAATGAAAACCCTTCCAATTAACCAATATTGAATACTTATAAACAAAAAAAAAGTACAATACACACAGTGATAGTATAGGTGGTGTGTGAGTCATGAACTGGCCAGTAAACCTGCCATATGTCTGGGTTCAGATTTAAATGTTTCTTCTGAATGAACATGTCATGTTTTCTGTTGCTGCTTGTTCAACAGTAAACGTCTTATTTAAAATTTGTTTTAAGCTTTATTCATTGTTGATTTTGAAGGGTCTGAAATGCCAGGAAACTGTCTTCTAAATTTCGTGTGACACATTTCGTACAATATCTTTGAAAATCATCTGTATTAAACTGTCCTGCATAGTTATAAACACAAGATATGTGCATTACACTGTGCTTCAGACATCTGTTACAGACAGCAGATTAAGCTAGACTGTGTGTCTAAGATGTTAGATGATGAAATGTAGCATACACATGGTGATAGGCTTGGTATTGTCCTGTTAAACGTGCTGTGTATCTGGGTTTGGTTTTCGGTTGGACACCTGTATGTTACGGTATAGTGGTACTCAGTCTCTGGACTTTGTTGATCGTCTGGTATTCTGAACAACACGCAATGCAAGATTGCAGTGTGGCCGAAGATTGATATATTGCCAAATGTGATGCTGTGTTGTTGTGTAAGTAGTTCCTGATTTTTCAAAATATCAGGAACTTCTTGTCTTGAGTGTTGTATCCCACAGGGAAGAAAATTTCAGAATTTGGATCTGTTTGTGTAGCAAGATGACGAAGTGGGGAGGGACTTGTTCAGTTGATCTCTTAGAAAGAGTGAATCTCCATCAATATGGACTCTGTGGTCTGTTGAGATAATGTCTTGCTAAATCTCGCCCTGAGGATGGACAACACAGCAATACTGTAATCATAAGGTTAATTTAAAGCCTTAAGCTCCAAGGCAGTGTGCACACATTATCCTCCCCAGGCAGTGTGCACTCATTATCCTCATTAATTTCTCTAGTGTTCAGTATGTAACCATGATACTGTCTTCAGTTATATGCTGTGCCCTCTTCATTCCATTTTTTATATACCTGCAGTATGTAATCATGCTTTGTGGGCCACTTCTGGCAACTATTGCAGCCATTTTGAGTGCTCAGCTTCTCCTCCTCACCCACCCTCCTCCTCCTCCCCTCTTCATTCTCCCTCTCCTCCTTTTCTCCCCCCTCCCTCTTCTCCTTTTCTTCATTGTCTTATTATTATTATTATTATTATTATTATTATTATTATTATTTTTATTCTCCTCCTCCTCCTCCTCAGCATGTACTGCCCAAGGAACACACTACTAACACACACAGTAACTGATCATATGATGGGCCACCATAATATTTATGCAGTACATCTTGGCTTCTTTCATTCATCATTGATTCATTCTAAGAGCAAATCAAGTGTTTGCCATATGTTATCAGAGTTCTGCTGTCTGGTTGCACTATGTTTTATAGTCAGTGCATGCCCTTTTCTTTTTCCTCGTCAGCACTTCCACAGAGCATACATGCAGCCATGCATGACACTGAACTGTTTCTTCTTCCTCAGCACATACATCACAGAGAGCATGGTAACAGAAGCAACCAGGGTTTGACTCTTTTGCACCAAGGGTGTGATTCTTTCCTCATTCTTCCCATCTGAATGTTGTCTCACTCCCAAAACTTTGAATCATCTTTTGGATTAGCAGATTTTGATTACATGTTATACGTGTGACTACATATTATGTACAGTATGTACTTTAACACATTGTAAGGTCTGAGATCTCAACCAGTATTGCAGCTGTATTATTTCATTATTTCCTGCTTTTTGTATGCTTAGGATCAGCCTCAAGATGGCTGCAAAACAGTAGCCAAAACATGTAGCTGATTTGTTAAGTAGTAAGTTGTGTTTTGACTGAAAACCCTGCCTTTTTAATTGGCTGTAAATACTCTAATTCAATTAAATTTTATTAATTCAGCTTTGTCTAAAGGTCTTCCATGTTTTATGAAGATCTAATGAACCTTCTAGATATATTTCAATAATAAAATTTCTTGATGTATTTCAATAAGCACTGAGAAGATAAAAAAATTCTTAAGATGGAAGTTGTGACCACTGATGAGGAGATATTTTACTTTTCTTTTGTAGCATCATGTATTTAAGGGAAAGTGCATCAGATACCAGTACTGAAATGTACTATATGGTGTATTATGTTGCATCAAAACTCTAGATTTGTCTTTATTATGTGGAAGTGTGAGTGAGTTCACATGCAGCCAGTGCTCTTTGATAGTAGAACATAGAGAATGAATACCCCTGGCACCCAAGGTCTATCATTGGACAGTATTCAGCCAAATGAATTCTTGTTGTTACCTTCATGCTATATATTATACCACCACTTTCTGAGTTTTCTCAACAAAATTTTGTGCACAGCATAGTTTCCCCTGTTGAACCCAGTTGAACCTTAATTTGATAACTCTAACAATATGAAATGCATATAGAGATTTTTTTCTGCATGAACCTTTTTACCATATTTCAGTGACCGCAGCTTAGAAGATTCATGTGACAGCTCAGTCAACTCAATGAATGAATACTTGACTTCTCAGGGAAGTTGCCTAGATACAAATCAGGGTATGTAGATTACATCTAATTGTAACATTTGTGAAGCTACAAACTTTCACTTTAGACTGCATTAACTGATTTTTGTTAAGAAAAGAATGAAAATGGTTGGTTCAGCTTTATAAATGATGTGCCTGCTCCTCCACCAAAGCTACATTGCCCTCAGTACAGCACTGGTAACAAACTGAGAACACAATGAAGGACTTCTTTGAAGCCACAGTGCAAGTGACAACTGGCTGGGGTGATGGAAGGTGTGCAGAGTGAAGGTGGCTTGCAGGCAGATGGTGGGGTGACAGTTTCTGGTAATTCTTTCCGTAACCCACAATTCTGTGTTTCAGTGAATATTGGGAGTGGTCCTTTGGATATTGAGTTGAGGACAAAACAGCAGTACAGCAGTTTGGAAGTGGACAGTGGTTTTTGTGGAGATGCATCCCTGCAATCAGCCAGCAGTATTGGGTCTGTGGGCTATTCTTCTGGTGGATTTGGGACTTGCACTTCAAGTCCAGACTCCAGGCAAGGTACGAATAATTTTATTGTTGTTATCTTAATATAATAATAATAATAATAATAATAATATGGTGTATGTCTCATTTGTTGTCTTTGGAAATGTGTACAGACAATAAATTTGCTGAAAACTAGGTGGGGTGTGAACCAAGATACCTCAGGCAGGTTAGTGACATTGTCATGAGGTGCTTGACTCACTTCTCAGGGTTCAGTTTCCAGCAGGGTCAGAGACTTGTCTATTCTTCATAACATTCAGAATGGCATCAGGGCCCATTCAGTCTCCAGTCCTGTCCCTGGGGCTAAAGCAGGCAGGAAATGAAGATAACTGTTCACCTCCATCTCATGCCAAAGTTAAGAATGTTTGGATATATACCAGAACTGTGTGTTCAGGGCATTGTGCATAATTAAGTGACACTTCTCTTTCACAGGCATATCTCATTGCATATGATTTATTTTTGCATGGCTTTGCTTTAACACGACTTGAAAATTTGCGCGATAATTTTTGGTTTAACACAATTTGGCATAGACCCATGGCCACACTTATGTTATGAATGAGGCTAGCAGAAAGTGACATAACTGTCACACCATTAGTCACATGTTTGGATTGATTACATTGATGTAGTCATGTGGGTCATGTAGTTTCCTCTTTCACACCATTGGTGTTGCTTAATAGCATGAGTGACAAATGTCAGTCTGCATCACCTAGTGCAGTTCAGGTGCAAAATCAGCAAAAGATCATTGGTTTTGAAGAGAAATTGTATGTAATAAACGAAATGGAAAAGGTGAATGAATTGTTGACATTTGCTATAATGTTGAGACCTGCTGATGGTATTGTACGTACAAGTCATGATAATGCTGATAGATTTAAAGAAAGAACTAAAGTGTCTGTGTCTGCTATTGGAATGAACCATACCAAAAACAATGGATGTTAATCTCTTACATTTCTGTTGCATTAGAAATAAATGTATTGTACAGAAATGCATGTATACTGTCTAGAAATATATATACTGTACATACAGTATATGTTTATATCTCTATACCATACAAGTCCATATGTCCACTAGTGATGTAGTCGTACAATATGTAGGATGCGGTTGTCAATCCCCTAACCCCCAGGAAATACACTGTTTGAAATTAGATTTTTATGTTCGAATTGTGTGACTTTTTCAGGAATGTAACCCTGGCATAAAATAAGACCTGTCTATATTTAGCTTTACTACATGGATTGTGAAAAACTGTTAAAAAGTGTCAGTCAAATATTGCTGAGTCAGCTGTAGTTACATTGCCAGCTACTGAACTGAACACCCTAAGGGACGGACTGACAATTTACACACTAGTGTACCGTCACGTCAGCATGGTTGGGCAGTAAAGCTCACTAGACTGGCTGTAGTAACAGGAAAGCAAAAGTGCATCATTTGTCATGCACCAAAAGTTAGAAGACACTGTCAGCTCTCTCAGAACAAACTTTCTAGGTCTGCCTCACCAAAAGGATAGAAGTTATTTTCAGCTCTTTCTGTAGACATTCTAGGTATGTTCCACTTAGAACGTCAGAGATCAATGTGAGCTGTCTCTGTAAACACATTCTAGTGGGTTCTGCTTACTCTGACCTCATTCCTGTTTGTGTCTGCTTCTGTGTTGTGACTGTAGTTCCATCACGCTGTCACAGTGTGTACTGCCATTTCAGCACTGGTGTTGCCTGTGCTCTTTGACTGTAGCCCCATGTCTTTGCATATGTGTGCTGTGACAACCCATTTCCAGCTTCTCTCCTTTTGATGGGCTGGGCTTACATGCCCACTCACCCCACCATGGTGATTGTGCTGTAATATATTAGATCCATAATTAATGGGGCTTCAGTGTGAGTAGCCAGGAATTTCATCTCTAAGGTTTCAAAACCTGTCCATACAGTCATTTGAACAGATCAGTTAGCAGTTATATATTTCTCCTTAATTCTCATGTTCTTATAATGTGACAACTGAGAATGTTTGTTAACATGTGAAGTGATTTTTAAACAATTTAATGTTTTTGTTAGCTCCTGTATGTAAAGTGGGGGCTCTGCAAATGCAAAATACCACACTTACCCGAATCAAAAGTGACTACTAAATTTAGAAATTTCGTAATGCAGATTTGATGCTGCAGAAAAGTTACTTCATTCCACAAGGAATTAAGATATTGGCATAGCACATTTGCACATGCCTAACACAGCTTGTGGTTGAATCCACATTATTTGGTACTATCTTTTTTAAATTTGTATCTACACAAAAGGAACTAAGAAACAAAAAGGGTAATGAAAGATTCAGCCGGCCATCTTTGATGTTGTGACATCGTGTAGTCAGACTGATGTTTTCCAACTTGCCAGAGTAAAATTCTGTCTCCATATCTGACCCTGAAGATTGAGGCAAGATGTTCCCTTAAAGTAATCTACTGCACTTCCAAAGCTGCATCATCCTACAACCCAGACTACCACATGCTGGATATGAACAGCCATAGAAATTTCAGATCTCATATAGAATTTAGAATGAAGACTGAGTGCTGGTAAACTTGCAGTTTTTGTGTTTTCAGGCTCCTCCTCGTTCCTTAACAATCCGTCATCATGTTACTCTGGTGGCAGTCTGTCGAGCCTTCAGCGACGTTGGCTGAGGAATATGAGCACTTCCTTGGAGTGTGGCTCACAGAATTCTCCATGGTCCTCCAAAAACACCATGAATGAAGATGCTGGACAAGCTGGTCGTCGTAGAACAAAACTTGGACTTGCTGTAGTAGTCAGTCTGACACCAGAGGAGGAAGAGTAAGTGCAAATACATTGTCGGATTAGCGTGTACTTTTGAAAGTACATGAGATTTTAAATATACATTGAAAATTTTCTGTTGATTTTTTTTTTTTTTTAATTTAGAATAAGGAAGTGTTAAAAAGGATATAGTGTGAAACCTCAATTGATCATTTCTGAAGGGATGGCTGTGAGCAAATGATAAGAGCTGGAAATTAACGGTTGTGGGAATAGCATTAAATTGTCAGACGCTGGAGAAAACAAGAAATAAAAATTTTACATTTTGTACTTAGGAATTAGAAAATAATACACAAAAAGTTACATTAATACTTGCATATAAAGAAATCTGTAATTGACAACTCTTCAGTTTGAAACTGTATGTTTCAGCTGAAGTAGCACCAGTTCTAAGTTCAGAATATTTTGTTTGTCATGCCCAACATTGCTATGTGTGTAAGTGCATGTTTGAGCAGTTTTGTAAGCAGGATGGGCTTTGGCAAACCTTGTCAGTGGTTCTAGGTCATGTTTTTCTCCCCCTTCTTTTGCTTCACTCCTGCCACCACCCCCACAACTGTCACACATTTCATTTGTACTGAACACACTGTATGTGGCATACTTTTCATTAGAGATGTTTGTGTACAGAAGTTGACATCCTTGTCGGTCGCCTTACCTTGTTCTTGTGGAAGGCGTTAGGCTTGTGCAGTTTGGTGGATAATACATAAACTTTATGTTCTGTAGAAATTATGTATCTTGCAAATGAGCGGTATATTTTTCTGCAACTACCAGACTATTTCTACCTTGTGCTGCAGTGGAGGCATCCAGTATCCTTAAAAACTGTGTGCAAATGAGTATTTTTTATGTAGTGTTTTGTGTTTCTAAAACAATAAGGGTTCAGTGATTTTCCTGCCATGATCAGCACTAACCACATATAACATGAATAGTAATGCCAAATGTCATAGTTGTTATTCAAAATCAAGGGGCGCAAACACATTGATGCCAAGTAGTACTGTACTAACATCTGAAGAATATAGTTCATGGGTTTGCTATGTTCAAACTAAGCCTCCCCATCACCCCTACTGCTCAACGTCATTCACACTTGACTGTTGCATTGTGATAGTTCATAAGTTTACAGTCATCGCTCATAAATGCGGGTTACTGCTGCTCTATGTTATAAAATGATTATGTCAGAATTCTTTTCTGTTCTACTAGGCCACACGGTACTATGTCCCAGACAACTGTAATTTTCACGTACAGTGATGTGTTCTTAATCTGTGTGTTATTTTGCAGAGAAATGCAGTTGTTCATCTTTGAGCACATGGCTGTGATGGAGAGCATGATGGAGAGACTTCGTAGCTGTGTGGAGCACTCCTACTTGCACAAGGAGATGTTTGTCCACCTCATGATGGCAGGCTCGGAGGACATGCAGCAGGTGAAAAACTGCACTTAAACAGGTGCAAAAGTTAATTGGGTCCTGAAGTAAAAGTGCCACTATAGACCAACATGCTGTATTAGTATGGGTCTAAGGTGAAATGTTTCACTGTTTTTGCACTCTGTACAGGAAAATGCTGTTACGGTACTGCTGGCCCCCACACCCATGAACTGTTTGGTTTCTGACTGATGATCTCAGAGTGAGCTGTCATAAGTTGGTGGTCCCTTGTACCTCTAATTATGCCCGCTTAGTTTAGTGTTTAAAGATCAGCCTGCCCGTGGCTGGTAGTACAAGATACAGCCAGTGACATTCAATAATCTCGACACAGGTTTTTCTTGGTTTCCCTGTGCCCAGAAGCAAATGCTGAGATGGTTCCCAAGATTCCAAGTTGCCACTACACGCTTCTCATGTAGCCCTCCCGACTTAAATTTAGTAGTAACCAATTTCATGTTTGGTTTACTTGTAAAATAACTACTGCCACTGGGTGACAACCCAATTGCAGTTAATAAATGTTATTATTATTATTATTATTATTATTGTTATAAACCGTTATCATAAAATAAGGCACCTAATTATGTAGAACCTGTGTACCTGCAGTCAGTCTGTAACGTATGTTAATCTTTAGTTCTCATATTTGTTATAATGAAAAATGTGTAAGTGCTGCTAATTTATTTTTGGCTTGGAGTTGTTGCAGAAAATTTTTCACTTAACAGAAGGTGTCGTCAAAGTATTTTTTTAATATCCATGTTGTTTACTCATGTATTAATTCTTGTGCCAACCCAAGTGACACATTCAGGGTAGTGTTTTTGGAAGGGAATTATATTCGTGGTACTTTACATGGTATGGGTACCTTTTTTCCCAACAGTATATTATTGTAATTTTACATTAAAATTTCTAAAACCATCTACATAAGTGTACAGTCAATAAGTTTGACTATCACTGTACACACTCATGTGCTTAGCACCCATATATGAACATGTATTTCACTGATTGATATTGGTGTGTATTTTGTAGCTTTACATGATAGTGCTAAGTTAATATTTGTTAAAGTGTTAATGTGTAATATTTGTTTTGTCTTGTGCAGTGGCTGCTTGATGTATTTTCGGCGCCTCGATTGACTTACCCTGTGTGGTTGGGTCTTACTTCAGACATGAACCACCTCAGCTCACCCCTGTCATCTAACTTCTTGCAGGATCTGTGTCATCTAATTGCAAACATCGATACAAAAGCTACCAACTTGTGAGTGTTACTTGAGAAGTGTATTTCAGCTTTTAAAACTTGCCATAAATACATCACTGAATCACACTTCAGGATTGTTATTTTTTAGAATATAACATAAAAACACCTTATGGGCCAAACATGTCTCTTGTTATGTAATTATTGTCTGGGCAGCTGCCGAAGTTCATGTGATGTACAAGAGAGCTTGACAAATTGTTGTTAATGTGTGTTGCCAGCTAAAAATTTAGGAGCCACTCTTTTGTGCCCTGGATTTATGTTGTGATGGTGAACAAACCTGTCATTCTGTAAATATGCAGTATTATTAAAAGTGTATTACAGTTATGACACAAGTGAAGTATTAAAATTATGTAAAACGTAGGATTCAAACATCTGGTGATAGTGGATTTCTCTCCTGTGTGCAGTAGTGCGGAGTTCCTGTGTCACCAGACGTTCTGGTACTACATTGGATGTAATTTTAATGCTTCACTTGTGTCCTAATTTTAATATATGTTTTAATAATACTGTCTGTTTATGGAATGACACTGATATGTATAAGTGTTTTACCATTTTAGTTTGACAACCCATATAGCACAGTGACCGTGACTTCAGCACTTGTAACTGCTTGAGAATGGCTGCAATTTGCAGCCAAAACATGTAGGAGCATCAAAAACTGATTGTGCCATTAGCTGGGAATAAACTTGTGTGTATAAGACAGTTGCACAGAGTGTGTACAATATTAAATTTATTTTAGGCTAAGTTTAATGTAGTTTGTCAGTGAATCCAGTACTTGACTAAAATTTTTGTAAAATCAAATAGGTGTAGAATTTAAAAGTGGAAACTTCATAGTACATTCAGCAAGTAATGTAAAATTTGATTTCATTTATACCAGAGCATACAGTATGAGAAGTGCACTAGCAGTCTGTTTGTGTGAACGTGTGTTAATGAAATGCAGTGTGCTCTGTCATTTATGCAAGGTACACTATGAGCCTTTTTATGTGAAACACCCATTACTATAAGTTAAAACTGTACGGTTCTGCTCTCTCACATTCACAAAATGTACACTAACTCCATGTTTACCTAAAACATGCATTATTGTAAGTGCACATGTTGCAATGCTGTGCTGTCATATTTACATGAGGTGCAGTAATAGCATTGTTTACAGTACCATGGCTATTGCATTTATGAGTCTTCAGGCAAAGAGTCACACTTATTTACACAGCCAAGATATTTATGGTAATAAAAATTAGGCCACAATGGAGTAAAGTCTATTTATGCTATACTGATTTTGTTAGTTAGAACATTCATTGGTGGCATTGAGTGAGCTGTTCAGTAATTTCGTGAACCAGGATTTAAAGGAAAAAGTATTTGTTGTATGTGCTGCCAGAATCTGAGTGCCACAGCAGTTATTTAGGCACCATGGAAATGTGGCCCATGGGATTTATTGAGCACAAGACAGTAGTAATACTAGGAGAAGTACCAGTGAGGTGTGGCATAGTGCTTGGCTGAAGGTTATAAAATTTGTGGTTACACAATATGTGGCCATCCCAGTACAACAATCATTAATTGTAAAAAGCTGAATGGACAGGTCAGATTTTCACATTTTATTGTGTACAAAAGCACTTCTCTCAAAAGTAGTCAATGCAAAGGATTCCTGGAGTTGTGTCTGTACCATGTATGTAGGTTTGCACTGCAGGATTTTTGTATATACCCAATTTAAGATGACTTTAATGCAAGGCGCCATCCTCCCTCATTCACACCCTTAAACTTGCAGGACAGTACATATACAGATCATGTTTAACTTCTTGCACAATTATAATTATATTATTTTTCAGATGACTAATGAGGATAAACTATTTTCTTCTTATAGCCTGATGAATATGTTAACCCATCAGTGCTGGGATTAAATGTCTGGTATTATCTGCAGCAGACTGGAATTTAAAGGGTTGTGTGAGAGCAGCCATAATTGGTTATTGGCAGTAGTTGACATTCCACATTTTGAACATCACTGTATGTTACAAATACCATATTTATCTGAGTATAAGATAAGAATTTGTTTCCTAATTCACCATCTAAAATGTGGGTGTGTACCTTATAATCATGCACAAAGTTAAACATGCTTTGTATAGGTATTTTCCTGACAAAAGTGGTGGAGGGGATTGTCTTATATGTGGGCAAATACAGTAAGTAAAACAAATATATATGTATGTATATATGATGGGAATTGTAGGTAGAATTTCTGAACCATTAAGTTTTCTAAAATTTTTATTTATTGTATGTTCATACTTCTCATGCTTGTGTTTTATCTTGGATATTTTTAGCTGGTACAGGTGTCAGTTACACTATATGTTGTTACCTTATGCAAAAAAAAATCATCATTACAATAAGACCACATTTTTTATTTAGATCACAATGAAACTTTGGGAATAACTGAAATTTGTTTTGTTCAAGGTGTATGAAATACTCTCTGGACTGACTGTGTCAAATTTGAAGTATTTGTGTTGTGTGGTTGGTGCCACAAAATTGAAAAATTCTGCTGAGGAACATAAATGACCATATTTCGCCATATTATTTACAGTTTTGTGAGTACGTTGGTAACGGCTGTGCTGACACATCATTTGGGCTGGGTTGCCACTGTTTTGCCAGGGAAGATGTCTCTTCCTCACTTCTCCAAGAAACCCTGTGCGATACAACTGGTGAGTGCACATTTTGATGCAGGAAAATGTGTTCACATTTTTTAATACCTTGTTTAGCAGAGAAAGAGGCAATAATAAATTCAGCAGTGAATTAATTCAAGTTTTATATTTACAAAATTTCAAAAATATTATCTTACGGTATTCCGTTTTGACCATGATATCTTCAAGGTGACCTCTGACCTTGAGTGCATATTTGCTGCAATGCAGTGTAACGTTTGTGTTGAGACTTCAGTGATTTCATCTCAGTTTCAGTTTGCCACTATTTCTTGGGTGATGAGCATAGATTTTGGTTTGTAATTTGCCTCACAAAATATATTTAGAAGCTGCTAAATCAAGTGGGCTTCAAAGGCAAGAAATGTCCCCGTTTTCAGGTAGGATGTGATTAGGAAACAACTAGTTTATGGAATTAATTGTATTTCTGGCCATATGTGCCATTGCCCTGTCTTGTTGAATCCATGTTTCTCATTGACCTTAGAAATTCAGTTAACTCTTGTGTGAACAAGGCTTGAGTCATGTGGGTTTAGTGCTCCAATGTTAATGCCAAAATTACATTATCATCTTTGAAAAAATGTGGGCCAGTTATGCTGAATGATGATATTGAATATCACACTGCCACCTTCACACTGTGTAATGGTTTGTGATGCAGTTGGCTGGGGTTTTCATTTGCCTGGTGATATAAATTTTGATTTTGCACAAATATGAATATCTCTCACAAACATTTTGTACCTGTTGTTGTCCACGTGTGAAATTCATGATGAAATTTATGTGTCTGATTAAACTTCATTCCACTGACTGCACTAGCTGGATCTTGTAGGGTAGAAGGTCAAGTTGTTTGAAATCAGTTGTGAACCTCTGTCTAATAAAGGTGCATGACACCATGCAGAATGTTGGAGGCATTTTCAGAGCAGCCATGACAGTCCTTATGTTTTCTGGTGTACAGATAATACTTGCTATTCTAGGGGCTATTTTCAAGGTTATACCAGTTTCACTCAAGTTTTAATGGCTTGAGCTGATGGTGCAGGATGATTGTGGTTTATGCATATATGCTAATGAAATAAAGACGAGTGTCAACATAATTGTTTTTGTAAAACATGTTAATAGCTAATGCATGTTGTGGACAGGTCCACTGTTCCATAGTAACTAAATGCTATGGCACAGGCAAGTGGCAGCAGCTACCTTGCCTCAGTGATTCTATGGAAAAAACATTTTAACAATTGTCTGTTTTTCTCTTGCAACATGTACAATCACATCTGTTTAACCAAAGTCACTGCTTAATCATCAGCCATACAGTTCTACTGAATGGCGTGATCAAACTTTTTATCAGTTTTCTTAGTAGTGGTTCGTCAACCAAATTAACTGTTGAAAAACGTAAAATTTGGATGCATCAGAGTTATTTAAAGTGTATTGAAATTTTTTTATTTGCTTATCTATTTATTGCACTGTTTATGTGTTTATTATCTTTATTTCTCTGTTTATTTATATATTAGTTATTTACATATTCATTCATTAATATTTATTTATTTATTTATGGAAATGAAATGTAATTAAGTTGAGCAATGCTAACTTGTACTGTATTGTAACTAGGCTGTTTGGTGGACAGCGAGCATTCATTTCCTGGCATGGGCAAAGATATTTCCCTTCTCCCCTACATCCAAGGGTCCATCAGGCCTCCTGTTGAATGAGTGCTGGAGATTTTCATCTGGGGCTTGAAGCAGTCAGAAACTGAAAACCGATCAAGTAGAAAATGTGTGGAGATAGCCTCTTCTCTCCTTTTACAACTTCATGATGTGGCTTGACTAGGGACAGACAACTTTACTTTATTGTTACACAGAATTACTGTAGTAGACAGTACATAGTTTTTAACAGAGTTACTTTCTTTCAGTTGGATGCATTGTCAAAATCACACCCATACAACCCCCTGTGGGCCCAGCTTGGAGAATTGTATGGTGCACTGGGTTTCCCGGTCAAGGTAGCAAAAACAGTTGTCACGTCTGGTGCAAAGAAACTGGAGCTTCTGAATAGAATCTTGAGTTCATTAACATACTTCATTCGCTGCAGTGAGGTTGAGAAACGGATAATTGAAGGGCAAGATTCCACAGAGGCACAACTGAATGCTGCCACAGTTCAGCAGCCCACTAACATGCCAGGAACACCTCTCTTTGACAAATGTGTGCAGCCATCTCACTCATCATTTGCAAGACATTTTCTCTCAGGTCATGATGTGATGACAGTATTTGATAGTAGGGTTGACCATGGAGTTGAGATAGGTAGGGAACTTGAAGCTGAAAGTGGCAACAAGTGCAGTGATAATACGGCAACTAAGAGTCCATTGCCTTTTGAAGTGAGTTCACTGCCAAGTGTTGGTGGTAGTGTAGAGCACAATTGTTCTAGTGCACAAGTATCTGTTCAGTCAGGTGCTGGAAGTGAGAGTATGAGGAATTTAAGGAAGGATGTTCATTTATCAGTTCCGCATGTAGGGGCTATGAGACGAACTGCCAGTTTTATGAAGAATTTAGATAGTGCTAGCAGTGTGATGGAACTGGAACACTCAAATCCAAAATCTTCCATGAGAACAGGTCGATTATATCCAGACTTAGCAGACTTAAAGTTAGATGTTGGTGATGAGACTGCAGGTGCGAGGTTTTCTTTGCATTGTGAAGATAACTCTAATGTAGCAGATCCAAATGGAGTAGAAGTTCGTAATATGAACAGTGACCATTCATTCCATTATGAAGATTTGGCTCAGAAAGTAAGTCGTTTATGCCGCGTTCCCACTTCTGCAATACTTTGCCACCTACAGGGTGAGGAGTGTGTGAAACAGATTCAATCTAAAGAGGCGCTTTTGCCAAAGCGAGTGGAGATTGAACGGCAGAGATCTTGTGTTAACATTTCTCCAGCAATTAAAGCAAAACCTACCACAGTTTCAGAAAGGTCAGATACTCCCTCACCAAGTTCAAGTACAGTTTACTGTGAAAAAACTAGCATTAAGAACATTAGTAAAGGTGGTGAAAGTGCGCTAGGAAGAGGCGATGTGATATTTGTAATAGGTGACAATGAACAGTTAATTGACATAAAACAGTCACGTAAATCTGAGAGTGAGCAGAATGAGAAAACAAACAAGAAGTTAGGTCATGATGCCTGTTGTGATTTTTACCCATGTGTATTGAGAACCCCTAGCCCACATGCCTCCCCTGTCATAGCTTGTGAGGAAAGTGATAATTCCTGTAAATATCCACACCATTTATGCCATTCTGATACAACATTGTCATGTGGGGCCAGTGATGGAATGTCTTCTGTGTGCAAGCATGAACCAGATATAGCAAGCAAGTGTGAGTTAAATGTGAACATGGGTGTAGGAAAGTGTAAGTTTCAAGAAGAAATTGTAATGGTTCCTACAAAAGAGCATAAAGCCAGGCATTGTACAGGTAATCTTACGAGTGAAAGTTGCCGTCGAGTCATAACAAACCATCCATCTGTGATAGAACTGGAAGATGAGTGTGGTGGGTTGAAAACCAATTTGTCTGTAAAAAATTCTGTAAGAACTAGCAAACCAATGTCATGTTCTCTTAGTCTCTTAAGCCCATTGTCAAGAGCAAGTATTGGGAAGAATCCGTTGCTTCTACGTCGGAGACACAGTGATTGTATTTGTGAGATTAGCCGTTACCTTAAAGATTATCACAGTGTACGGTTTCAATTTGAGAGGTGTGAAGGAGTTCTGATGAATTACATACAAGGTAGAGACCAGAAGAAAAGTTTCCTTCAGGCAGACAGGAGGACAGATAAAGTGGCTGAAGCCAGAGAAAATTTCTGTTTAATTGAAGGTCCTGTAGTTTGTGAGAAACGTAGGTCTGTAAACATGGATAATCTGAGTTTTGGTTGCAGTGATATGGTGGATAGAGCACAAGATTATTGTGGTACAGGTGTAAGAAGGGGAGAGAAACATCACAACCATGTAGGTGGTTATGTGAGTGAAGGAAATGCTATGTTTGATGATTATAGTAACTTGTCAGATGATGATAGTCTGTGTGACAACAGAACATTGAACAGGAAAGCAGAGGAAGAAGGGGTAACATCCACAGAACAGCAGCAGTGTGAAACCTTACTTGAACTACCTGTGCCGAGGTTAGTATGATGTCAGACTCAAGTTCAGGTAATATATTAAATATCTCAGATTTCCTGCCATATGCACATGGTTGGTCATATCTGGTTGAGAATAGACTCCCAGATGAAAACCACTGTGATCCAGTGAAGAATTTTTTTTTAAAATTATGTCTTTTCTGTTCTGTGGCTGCTATAAGAACAGATTTTGGGGAGCGTGGGCAGTATGATTTCCAACCATGATACAAACAGTTGTGCTTAGTACATCTCTGCAGTCTTGCATGAACAGTCATCTCTGTCAGGTAAAGTTCTTTTCAGTATCTGGAAGGTGTCATTCTCCATCATCAGAATTTAGGCCAGTCAGCACTTGAAGGTGACAGTTTCAGAACACTGGAAATTCAGTCCATCTTCTCATGGTTAAGGGTGCAAGAAACTTAAATGCATTTATGCTCTATGAAAGCTTCAAACCTTATATTCTCCTTGTATCTAATCTTTATCATCACCTTATAATTCATAAATAATGAAAATCTACTCTGGGGGTGCTTCCATTTTGAATGGTCAGTCCTGCATCGTTTCCAAGTAGACATAGGCCAAAAGTACCAAAAGAAACACATGTAGAAAATATATTAGAAAAGAAGATTAGCAGAATTGACTTAATATTAAATTTAGATTAATCTTGTTCTCTGTTTAATAGCCACATTGTTTATGCATAGACAAACCTCAAATGAGAATTTCATTGTTTCCAGTATGAATTTATGGTATTCAGATCTGCACACTAATTATTAAAATTTAAGAAAATACCAACATATGCACTATATTACAATATAAAGTTTATACAATCAAAGCACTAGGACCCTGCATGGGTCATCCTCCTAGAGTGTATGTCAATATTTGTATACAATGTAGATTGTAAATGGCTAAAACAAGTTAAAATTGTATTAAAATCATCTGATGTCTTGAAGTTGGTGCTGTGGATTCTTAAGTTTGATGCGGTATTCCATTCAAAATGGAACTTTTGTATGTGCAGTATTGAAGTCAATCAATTCCTTGGAGCAGCTTGTGTACTGTCCGATTGTAGGCACTGTACCTGTAATCAGAATGTACGTGTACACAAGCTGCTCCAAAGATCTGAATTATTGCAATACTCTTTATATGTAAGATCCATTTCACGAGGAATACTGCATCAAACCTAAGCATCAGCAGCAAGACATCTAATGATTATAATACAATTTTAACATACTTACCCCATGGTGCAGAGTCCTTTGCAGCTAGTCAAGAAATTCCCCGCATTTCACGGAACCCGAAGGTTCATTACCGCACTCACAAGCGTCCGCCACCTGTCTCTATCCTGAGCCAGCCCAATCCAGTCCATATACCCACATCC
>Ga0123357_10003223_pt1 | contig 18585 bp, 14 predicted proteins | sample TergutEmb28metaG_FD_89873 | JGI IMG/M metagenome (GOLD analysis project Ga0123357, IMG submission 89873) | Embiratermes neotenicus P4 segment gut microbial communities from Petit-Saut dam, French Guiana - Emb289 P4 | ecosystem: Host-associated > Arthropoda: Insects > Digestive system > Gut ...
AAGTTAAAAAAAATGGTTTGTAAAAATTTAAGGGAAGAACACAAGAAATAAGAAGAAGGAAAAGGGGGAGGAAAAGGGAAAAAAAAAAAAAAAAAAATATTGGGGGGGGGGGGGGGGGACAACAGCACAAAATAAATTTCTGTACATTAACTCTACATGATACATCAGTCGCAGTTCAAATCACTGACGGCTATTGCAAAACGGAGTTCATGTGAACGTAGAGAGAAGAACTAACGCTCAAAACGGTCGACACTTGTCTGTATCCCAAAATATATGCGAATATAACGCAAATACATCACTCGTCCTGTACCGCTGACATGGTCCATGGAGCTAACCTACGAAATGTATCGAACCCGGAAACTTTAAACAGATATTAGAGTCACTGAAGAATGTACATTGTAACTACTGCGCAGAAGAAGAAGAAGAAGAAGAAGAAGAAGAAGAAGAAGAAGAAAGAAAGAAAGAAAGAAAGAAAGAAAGAATAAAAAGCTGAAGAACTGAAATTTCATGCCCGCTCTTGATAAGCCTTCTTGGCGCGGCACTGCAGTAACGCACAAGGACATTGGCAGGCCGAATCGCAGAATGTCCCAATAGTTATGGGCAAGTCAGGTACTGAAAGGATCGGAAACACTTCGTTCTTGGGGCAAGAAGTTCGCAACTACAAACTTGGCCATGGACAGGCCGAATGATGGAATTACATCTGCAATGAAGGGTTAGTTTTCAGTGTGGACCCAGTCCGTGCTGCTGATTGGATCGTCACAAATATCTGTCAACCGACTGCAGTCAAGTGGCCAGGACGGCGCTGCGCAAACTTTTGAAGGATAAAATACGGTTAGGTGAGCGTGGACACTTATCCCCGCCCCCCTTCCCCACGCCTCAAATAAAATTTTGTACACTAAACACATAACTCTTGTAGCCGCTGTTTGCTTCAGTGGCGGCCGACTAACCGGTGGCGTTCATTATTTCAATTCTTCAGTGTTCGGCAAATTATCATCAACCGCGTATGGTCAAAGACACGCTAAGAAAAACCGCGACTGGATAGGGATTACTGTGTACACTCGCTGCTCAATCAATATTGGACACATTCCTCTGCGGCAGCTCATCTGTCGAGGTGATACAATGTCCTCCAGAGTGGGTGGCATTGCTTCTGCATTACTTCAGAACAGCGCGTGCAATCATGCTAACTGGCGGCGCACTGGCATAGCAACCGTATTACAGGTACCAGCTTCCGACACCCTTGTACCGTACGTCTCTCATATTAACGAACTGCGCTTGACAACGCCGCTAACAAATCGCTCTGTGTTGTGCCAAATGTCTCCAGCAGCCCACGACCGTGCCTTCATTGGGCGTAAACGCTTACCAGAACAACTCTGTTAGCACTACGTTTTTCTTTCATTTCCCTTCCTTTGATTCTATTTCTTTCCTTGTTCCTTCCTTCTTCCCTATCTCTCAGTACGTACTTCAGCGTGCAGATAGTAATGTCTCTGACTTCACATACCTCCGCGTCTTACGCTACCACTTTTCACATTCATTCTACCTCTGGGTCTACACTTAAGTTATTTCCTCTTGGCTCATTTAATTAACAGCGCCGTCAACAGATCAGATGACGAGGCGCCGATCATACGATCAGTTAGCACTCCCAGCTTAATTTCAGGCACTGCACCAGCATTATACGGCGCTCAAGAACACGAAAGCAGAATGAGCCGATCTCCGGGACGATCGCCACGTCGTCCGCCCGCTGTGCATGTTCAGTAAGGTTTCGTTCTTATAAAATGGAACATGAGCTGCCGTCTTATTTTGAAGAGGCTATTAGTATTCTACGTGATCCTCATTTCTTCAGAGCGAATTCCACAACTTCCTACAGCACCCCGGCTGCTTATATTGGCATTCACCTGCGGGTGCTAGATGCGCCTGTCCGCCTCTGGTCCAGCCACTACCATCCTACGTGGCACAATGAATTAACGCCTTATCATCATATGTCGCCATCAGTCACTTCAACAATCACACTCCCAACATTCTACCATTCCTCCTGTCTTTCAAGACAGCGTTTTTCATGAGGTTTCCGCAACAAAATCCTGTATTCATTTACATCGCTCCCATCCGCGCTGTTAGGTCCACCGTAACAACTTCGCTCTTACCAACGTACCAGCAGCTCCTATCATACAAGACTCGTACACAGCACGTCGTTGCTCGATATGCACCTAGGAAGGGCGCAGTGTGGAGGACAACAGAGCAGACACTACTGTAGCATAAAGGTCAAGGCCAAGCAATCCCTGTGCACGGCATGAAGGCATATGGGGAAGTGGAGTCACAGTTCCACTGATTCTTAACCTCCGCAGCAGATAAAGGCCAGCGGTGATCTGCGCGACCCAGCCGCTTACTCCCGCCCCCAGGAAAAGTCTTCTCCCCCCCCCCGCGGTAACCACTGAGTCGGTCAGAATTGTCGACAAAAGACAAATCTGCTGTCGCTGCTAGAACTCGGTCATGCAGAAGCTGAAATGGAGACACAAGCGGATGACTGCGACATGCGCTCGGTATTTTCAAACTGCACGTCTGCGGCAGTTCGAAAGCGCTGTCATTCAAACCGGGAGCCGAGGGAGACTGAAAATTTGCACCCGACGAAGGAATTCATTTACAGCGCACATAAACGCAGCCGAAGTGTCGCATTCCACTGTCACACGTTGCGTCTGTGGATCCACACTTCCAGTTTTCAACGCCTTCTCAAGACACGCTCCTTTTGTGGCATCACATACAAAAAATTAGCTTTGAGATTACTATGGGGTACCAGTTTATTTTCATAAACACTGACGAAAAACAATTTATTTCGGAAACCATTTAGTGCACACTTCAAATATCAAATTAAAATAACTTCGCTGAGCAAGTGCTGATACGGAACAGGAAGAAGGGGCAAACGAACATGGCGACCTGCACATCACGAGGGAGGGGCAACACTCGGTTCGCGGTAGGCCGATGGTACCCTCGGAAATGCACTGCAGGTTCCGAAACTCCAATGGCAATCGTGCCTGAACAAGTGGGAACAAAACAAAAGCAAAACGTAGGTTTTATCGTAGCATGTTGGGTGAGAGGAGAGGTGCGTACTAGGTTTTGGTGGGGACAGCTGAGGGAAAGAGACTACTTGGAAAACCCAGATCAAGTACTTGCTCACTCCATGGAGCACAGTACTTCTTGAGAAGCTGACCGGTTCTCAGGTAGTCAACATATTCCTCGCATGTTACGGAACCCGTAGGTTCATTGCTACAAATACAAGCGCCCGCCACCTGTCCCTATCCTGAGCCAGATCGATCCAGTCCATGCCCCCACATCTTACTTCCTGAAGATCCATATTAATATTATCCTCCCATCTACGCCTGGGTTCTGAGGGAAAGGGGCCACTTGGAAGACCCGGCGTAGATGAGAGGATAATATTAAGATGGATCTTCAAGAAGTGGGATGAGGGGCATCGACTGGATTGATCTGGCTCAGGACAGGGGCAGGTGGCGGGCTGTTGTGGATGTTGCGATGAACCTTCGAGTTCCATAAAATGCGGGGAATTTCTTGAGTAGCTGAGAACCGGTTAGCTTCTCCAGAAGGACTCTGCTCCATGGAGTAAGAAGAATATTGTATGGCACTGCGGTGTAGACGCGCCTGTGCAGCACTCACTGCTCGCGAGCAGGTAAGACCGTTTCACGATACGAAGCAGGGGCGGGATGACAGCTGTCTGCATGTAATTATCGTGTGTGTCACGCGAGGGTTCTGCGCCCCGCGCGGTGCCCACCCCCGCCTATTTCGCCCCTGATGCATACCAAGCAGGGACCTGAAATGGATCATACTGCACACACAAGCAATTACTGTATCTCTCCGACGTCTTCTGCTTTTTGCATGATGTCTAAAATATCTGAATCGAGTAGACCGTGATAATTATTCGACACCCCTTGTATTTATTCACAAGGCACACAATTCGAATCTCGACCGGCCTGTGGCCTAAACTCTGAAGTATTCCATAAGCTTTCACTCTCTTCCTGTGAATGCCAGATGCATGTCTCGTAACAGGCAATACAAATTTTTAATCCACTCACCATCCTCACCACACTCCAACTTAACCCTAAGCTACAGAATTTCCACAGTTTTAACAGCGTCAATGAATAACCTCATGCTGATTAAACTACTAATGCTTCTCCCAAACCAATTTGTTTGTATAAACTGTCCACAGCATGACACCATGTCATTACCTATGCAAGATAGCCTAAATACAATTTCAGCACAATTTCATGTATTCAATGTAACGGTGTCTGTCACCACCACACCTTCCATGCATACAATGACTGTGGAGGAAATGCTCTTTGTTTAAGGAAAAATTAGCAAAAGCAAAGCAGGTCAGTCAATTTTCGTAAAATATGGTACAAGTAGTGAGAGTGAATACAACAAACACAGATGTTCACACTTCAACAGTTCCTAGCAACACACTAAATTAGGGCGGACTCTTAAAGTTTCAAGTTGTGAAAGATCTTCAACAAAATGAGCAAAAGTTTTAAGACAACCTCAGGTAAAATGTGCAGGCTATTGACAATATAATGAACATGTTCCATCTACCATTTTCAGACTCCACACATTTTAACAAGACAACCGAACGTGTAATTACGGCTACTGGGGTTTAGCTGCATCATGTGTTGAAGCAACTCCACACTATATTAACATTAATGTCAGGGTGGCAGGACAAACTGACAAACCAACAAACCAACCACACTGGAATGCTAAGTGCGGTGAATTCCACTTTGTGGCAGTCAACATGCCTTGGCCCTTCTGCCATTCCTGCATACAAAACGCAGTGCTGGGCGATGACACAGGCACCTTGTAACTACAACAAGGGGTGTGCTTATGGTAACAGATTTCATCTTGGTTTAGGGCCTCACATGGGGACATAACTTTTTGTTGGATGGATGTTTGGGGTCTGATTAGTCACATGGACCTAGGCCCTTGAGACCTTCGGGTGGGGGGGGTCTCACTGGTTGATGGCTTCCAAGTTGGAGGGGGGATATGTGGGCTATACCACGTCCTTTAATCATACACTGGAATTTGCTTTACAGCTAAGTTAAATCAAGGAACACTTCAGTCAGGTTAGCTGAAAAGCACTAGGGACAGTTTGCTCTGTTGATGTATCCAGCAGGCAGTCTTGACTGAGCTGATAAATGCAGCAGCCAAACCAAGTAACCAACCAACAAATGCCAAGCAGATGGACAGCACTCTGTGATTGCATTGAAGTAAATGAACAACTTGATGCAGCACAGTCCTTGGAAAGCTTGCAATTACTCAGTCAGAAAATCCTTCTGTTTTTTCCACCATCGTGTTCTCATAAGGCAACCCCTGGGCCAACAATGAGCCAGATGAATCCAGACTGAACCCTCAGACACTACTCACGTAAGTTCAGTCATAATGCTATCCTCATTTATCTCTAGACATCACATATCACCACTTCTCCTCCGCTCATGATCCCATGTGTTCATCACCTTACTGATCTTTGGTGACAAGTACAAATTAAGACACTCCATACACTATTACACCCTACCATGCCCAAATATCCTCAGAACCCTTAGTATATGTTATTGCTTACAGTGACAGGATAACATCACATCCATACAAGAGAACAGTAAAACGTATAGTTAGTACCTTCCAATATTTGTATTTTTACACAGAGAGAGGAAGGTGAAAGTCCTTGGGTGGAAAAGTTAAAGCATTCCTTAGCCTTAATCTGTTCTTACTTTCTTCATGAATGTAGTTCTGGTTAGTTGCCATTATTTCCAAACATACGAACTCTCCATGTTGCCACAGCATGATAAAAGGTGGTTTATCTGGAACTGGATAATCCGTAAAGCTCTATTAATCTGAAATTTACATTTCACCACTTGGTCCCCCCCTGCAGCACCCAGTACTGATTCCGAGGGTTCAGAAAGTAGAAGTTTATCCTGACAGACTGTTGGCAGGGTAAATGAATAGTCAAGATATGGAAACAAAGTCAATCTTGGTGCGTTGTTGGTATTTGTTAGACTATATATACACGATGTTATGTAATTAGTGATGAAAAGGGAACATAAAATGCAGCAGGGACAACAGGACAGGGTGTCAAGTGATAAAAAGAATGGTTAGGTCTCTCCATGGGGTCACTAAGTATGATAAGATCTACATTCTAATACCTGCAAACTGAGACATCCAGCAATCCATTGGTCCCATGAAAGTGCTGAATCCAGCAGCTTATACTGAATTTATTTTGAATATGGTAAGAAATAAATTTAAAAATAACAGAGCTCAAAGAAGTAGGGTGTGTAGTTGGGGAACAGACTCACAACTTATAGCAGTGTTTGGCTCTCCTGAAAACAGAACTGAACATTCAACTTCTACAAAAAAGTGGACTTTCTTGAGCAGCTGAGTGACTGTTATGTTCCATGCTCTACCATGCAAGCAGTAATTAATAACGATGATTTTGTAAAGTCCTGGCAGGTGTGACCTGATACAAGAATTAAACCCATGAGAGAATGGATTTTACAACTCTGATATTCCTCCAAATGTATTATATACTTGTGATATTTGAGGATCACAACAGCCATTATAATGAAGATTCAAGTACTCTGGGATATTATGCTACTGTGACCAGTGGACAGTTAGTGATATTTCACAGAAGCACCGTGCATTTGAAATACTGAAAATTATAGTTACATCAACCTCTCTGTAACCCATGCAAAACAAATCCTACATTCATCCAATGACATTCGAGATCAGGCACAGCAACCTTTGTACTCCACTGGCTCAATCCATTGTCTTGCAACCTACTACAAGGTGGGCACTGTGCAAGTATATAAACAGGGCAAACTGGATATCACGTTACACCAGAACCCTGATGATGGAGATGGAGTACATCCCTGGAATGATTGTGTGCTTGAACCACATGATGCAGCAGTGGGCCTGAGAAGATTTTGCTGAATTTGAGAATCTTAAAGTAAGTCAAGCCATTGTTACTCCCACCATGTAAGTTTATGTGTCTGACAAGTTGTTACTACTAAGTGCAGGTAATTAACAACTAAGACATTTGAGCGTTCTCCAATGGCACAATGTCCAAACAAAGTCCACAAAAATCAGTCAGTAGCTCGACAGGTGAAACAAGTGACACAGACACACACCACATGGCCTGGTGATCTCAACAGCCTGCATGGTATCTTTTAGGAATGAAAGTACAGCACAAGAAATGTGTACAAAATGCAAGCCAATAATGGAAAGCTAAATGCAAACACTTCCAAATGTTTGTGTGAGCGACAAGTCAGAAATTATGAAAATAACATTAATGCAGTCAGAACAGAACCATTATATTTCATGCTGTTTCTATTTGTGGACACATCTTCTGTCTTCAATTCTATCCACACAACTGGGTATATCTGAATTTCAAACACCACACCGCTTCATACTTTGTTCCATCAAAATATTGCAAAACACAATTGAAAAATAAACAGTCAGATGACATGTAAGAGCAAATATTCCAGCCTAATGGCAACGTACACCACACTGACTGCCAAACAGTTACAGTCACAGCAAAGAATTTCACTGTCGGTGCACTATGGTCCTTCAAAATATCCAGGTGACAAGGCATCCAGGAAAAGACCTGAATCTTTCAGCTACAGTGCTGTGAAAACCTCATACCTCACATAGACGAGTGCTGCTAATAAACGAGTGCCTGAAAAGCTGTTAACTTTGAGGTTCACCACACAAAACTAATGGAGACACAGACCACATTTTAAATCTTCAGTGGTAGTTCAGTTGATATTTCATACTGATTGTTTTGCAAATTCCTGTCTGCCTTTAAATGACAACATTTAGGGAAAATTTGTGCTCCAGATAGCTGGATCTCACTGTGTTTAAAATAACACTTAAATATTTACTGTACATGTAACAGTCAGTATAGCTGCCAATGCACACCCTGCTCTTCCACGCTTTGTGAAGGATGCATGTAGCTTTCCATGTAAGCAAACAAGACAAAACTATGAGATGTGTTCCTACCTCTGGGTCGATCCTACGATATTCTGTATCGTCTTCATCAACCTCGAAGTACAGTTCAGTTGAAGTGACAGAGACAGTTCCCGGTGCAACCACTCCTGGTGCCACAAGGCGCGCTTTTGTACTGATATTTACAGGACCTGCACGAAACAAATAAGTCAGTACCCACACACCCTGAGTGGACACACTGTTGTAAAATGCGACGAACATCAGTGTCGGCTCACTCCAGCTCACCTGTCAGATCAACATCGAGATCACGATCATCAGCTAGAAGCTCACTGTCATCCATTAAGTCACTGGACTGCATTTGTTGTTGTTGCCCACGTGATGCTGCCAAATGAGCATGGAACTCCTCACGTGCTTGAAGAATTGCATCCTCAGGGGCACCGTGTTCAAGAGCAGCTTTTAGTGTTGCTTCTGGATGGCTTGAACCAAGAGGATTGTGTACAAAACGTTTTCTCCGTCTGGCATCATCCTCCCATGCATCCAGTTTCCAAAATGCATTCAATCTGTAGGTAAACAGCACATTAAATCTGAAGTCATTGTTTAATAAATCCAAAACTTATGTGAACTCTAAATAAATTTGGATTCCAGATAATGGAAGCAGAACATGTATACATATCTGCACCACTGCTTTCATACACAGTCCAGATGAGAGGCCTCAGAACAAAGAACAAATTCCCCCCCCCGAATCACTGATTTTGTTTGAATATAGAATGTGGCCCACCTCATTATCAAAAAATTTATAACTCCTATATTTTTAAAACATTTATTTTGCCAGTGGTCAATGGTGTTGAAGAAGGTTCACTCTCCTACAGCTGTTACACTATTATCAGGTAACATACAGGACAGAGTGTCTCAAACCCCTGCTCTGTGACAGGTAATTCCTGCCAAGAAGTATAGCAATTCCCAGTGTTTTCCTCTAGATGGCAATACACTAAAGTGACCTTTACATGGACACTGTTTAAGATCAGTAGTATCAGCACCAAGAAACTACTGTGCAGTAATGAAAAACAACATGAAAAAGCCACAGAAACATGTTAACTCTAGGATCACTGCTGTCCATACATGGACGTGAAAAGCGATTGTCCTTTTGCAAATTTCAAGTCAGAAAAGATTTATGTATGCCTAAAATGCGACTAATTACAAATTTACCCTGCAAGGTCGTCCGCTTTACAAAGGGAAGTTGACTGGAGTTGAGCCTATGCTTTCTGAAGCTATGTGATATGTAAGAGATATTCAGATACTTACAGGTCAGACCCATTTGGACACATAACCCAACATTTCTATGCAATGGTTACATTATGTACAGAAAATTTCTGTTAAAAATAACAACAGCACAAAACTTTATGATCCTCAGAAAATGTATAAAAGAACATAAAATACAACCCTGCACAAGCACATTATTCTGACATAATATAAGTAAAAATATGGAATATAATATTTCCAAGAGTTAAAAGACTCACTTGGCTGCATGTGGGTCCATATAGCCCCAGGCACCATGTTTATTGGACATGATATTACGGACTTTCTCCAGCAGCCGACTAGCAATCACATTGTCTCTTCGACGTGCTGCAGTAATGAGATGGTCACACATTCGTTCCTCTTCCCTTCTGTCTAGCAAAGTCTGTGCACACTGTGACTGAAATTAAACAATTATACACATGAAAAGAGAAAAGCACAAGCATGCAAGCGCGCATGCGCGAACGCATGCGCGCGCGCGCACACACACACACACACACACACACACACACACAAAAACAGCTTTAACAAACTAACTACCACCAGAGAGAAACTGGCATTTAAAATTAGTTTTGTCACATGGCACTGAAACGTAAGGAGAAATACAGTCAGTTAAAATGTGGTTGTGGTATCAGTGGAAAGGTCCAACCACAAACAGATGAAAGAAAATGTGAAGACAACTGGGCAAATAGAGAAATACACATTTATTGTGAAAAAGAAACTGTAAACAGTCATGATCTGTACGTTTAGAAAGAAAGAAATATGGATGGACACCGACAGACTAAATGACATGAAATCAAAAAGCAGAGATTCAGGGGGACCAAGAGTAATGTAGTGTGAAAACTGAAGAAGCTCCTAGCCCCTTCCTGCAGGAGGGAATGCATACATGGTATATCTCACTGAATGCAATACCAGCACAACCCAAAAACTGCCCATTTGGTGATACTACTATGTTTAAGCTAAAAAATCTAACAACTACATCCAAAAACAATGGCATCTAGCGGGGTGTGTTTCAACTATCAAGTATGCCAGTACTGTTGGATGTAGTTCTTACATTTTTGAGCTCAATCATAGTATCAAACTGCAAATGGCTATTTTTTTCAGTTGTACCACTACTGTACTCAGTGAGCGATATATATGTAAATTTGGCATGAGCACACACTCCCCATTTGGGTGATGGCACAGTAACCTAGCACTATATTTTTCGGTTCCACTGGCTCATAAATAAAAATTTCCATGCAAAGGCAGTCCACAATAATATCTGCTCTTAATCATCTTGCCACACCTCATGCTAAATAAATACATGCCAAGGCAAAAACAGCATTCAGAATTAGCAAAAAATGGTGTTTTATTCACAAGGGGGCTACAGGTTTTTTTTGTTAGTGGCCACACTGACAGCAATCTGTCACATGTATACTGCATGTCTCTCTCCCTAGCCACAGAAAATCACTGAAACCAGTTGTTTCATGGTGTGGTGATAAGAAACATGACAAAACTGACCAGCTATCTCTGCATATATGCAATGAGCATTATTTTTCACTTACCTCAAAATCAGCATGTTTTAGAACATCATCTGCTCTCATCCTATTGAGAATAAACTCAGCCTCATTTGCCACCCTGACAATGTGGTCTTTCATTGCATGTGAGAGCAGCCTGTATGGAAGGAATACCAATATTTATGTAAAAAGTATGACAGAACTCTCAACAGCAAGGCCTATACGAATGTTTCATGTAAGATAACAGTAAGTACAGAAACTACATAACAAACAGTTTAAATTGAGACAATTCAACAGCAAAATAGCTGACATATAACAGAAATGGAAACAAAATGAGAAAAATCTAAAATTGGTCAACAATAATTTGAAATTACACAGCGCGTATAAAGCATTAAAAAAAAAATATCCAAATATCTATGAAAAGTCCTTGTTTTGGAAGGTTATTATCATCTGACATGCATTTCAAGGACAAAGAGTGTTTGCCTTCATCCTACTGGGGCAGGTACTTAAATTTTAGTGCGTTCATTTATTCCATTGCCATGTGCAGAATGTGACAATTCCTTGCCATTCTCAGGAGCTTCTTCCATTCCTCTCTGTTATGTACTTTTTCCTGCCACCCTTCTCCACCAACCATTCTTCCATCCTCTCTCACCTCATCTTGCCATCTATTTCTTGGTCTACCTCTCAATCTTGTTTTTCCCAAATTCATGTACAATACACTTTTGGGAATTCTATTTTCTTCCATTCTTTGTACATGCCTAAACCAGCGTAATCTATTAACCTTATTGTCTCTATTATAGCAGGTTTTTAACACTTGCATAAATTTCTTAATCCGTTAAAATTCTCCAATTTTCTTTTTTATTGTCATATATGGGGCCTAAAATTCTTCTATACACTTTCCTTTCAAAAATGTTCAATTGCTTTCTATCTCTCTTTGTTAGTGTCCAAGTTCCTGATGAATTTTAGTGTGTGGTTTATGAAAAACATATTATTTGAACACAAAAAGACAAAATTAAGAATTAAAAGGCATCTGGTGGAAAATAAAAGACACACCTTGTCTTTAAAAAGCAGTAAATTTCCTTGTTGCCAAACTACATATATAATGAATTTGCAAGCACACCTCCCTGCATGAATATGCATATGCGAAAGCAAGCGTTAAATGTTTAACATACTTTTGAACCACAAGAGAAATAAAGTACCAGAACACTTTAACATTAAGAACAAAGATGTAAACTAAAATAACATTTTACATAACACTGTAAATAGGACTGAAGAGTAGTGTTTAAAAGATAAATGCCTGATAGGAATAACACCCCATCCCTCAAATCATGAAGTATCAACCCACAGACATGAAAAAGATTAAAAAATCCTATGCAGGGTGGAAACTAATTTTCTTCAGGTCATAACACGGAAACTAGGCCCAGTATTTTCTACTTTTCTTCACATGATGCACACCAGCCCACAAACATAACATATCAAATTGTTCCGAGTACAAAAACCTGTCGAGGTATCTTACCACACATACAATAACAATGAATATATTATATCCTATACAACTGTGATAACACAGCTGGTATAGTGATTGGGATATGGGCTGGAAGATCTGGGGTTCAAACCAAGCAGGTAAATTAATCCCATTATAGGCCCGGTGTGGCCCAGAGGGTGGGTAGAGGTATAGCTCTACTCTTCCATGACTGCAGCACTAGAAAGGGGTGAGTGGTCAGCAGCACACCCCAGCCGCACTTTACACCTGGGAAAGATCCAGTATCCATTTTACAGGAGGCTGGGTGGACCCCAGGGCCAGTCTGGATGGGCGGAAAATCTCGTCCCCACCAGGATTCGATCCTGTACCATCCAGCCCATAGTCAGTTGTTATACCGACTGAGCAACCTGGCCCATTCAAACCAAGCAGGGTGAAAAGAATTTCCTCTTCCCCAAAACGTCCAGACCAGCTCTGGAGCCCAACCAGCCTCCTACAGAATGGGTACCGGGGGTCCATTTGAGGGTGTACAGTGGCCAAGGCATGGCATTCACCACTCAGCTCACCTAGCTATAAGGTTATGTATGAGTACAGCTATACCTCTACCTCCCTATATCCTTCATGGTGCGGACAGAACAAATGCACTTTCCTTTTACCAGTATGTCCTATGGCAGACAGAAATATGTGAATACAAAAAATCAGTTACTGCTTATCATAAGTTAGGTGTCATGAACAACATAAGCACCATGATATATTGGTAGCTCAGTGTGGTGGGAAAGAAACAAGACACACAGACACAAACATCCACTTCTAAGTACTCAGGCCCCAAAAACAACAAACACATACCTCCCTTCGTTGATAAGCTCAATGAAGGCAAGACCTGCATGTTTCTGTAATGAATTCTGCCACTCCTGTGAGCACAGCAGCATCACTAATTCCACAACAGAGTTGCTGTTCTTGAAAGTTGTCAACCCTACAATAGAATGACCAGCTAGAAAAACAGTGAATCAAGATTCATGATTTTACATGCAAGTGGCTCAGTTCTGAATTAGACACAAGGTCAACTTTTCCACTTCAGTGAGCCAAAATACACAGCACAAATCACACAAATTAACAAACCAACAATATACACTGTTCTTGGGAAACGTGCAACTGCATTTATTATCTCTGTTCTTTCTTTTCAATGATCTGACCAAGCTGGCTCATTTTTATGGAGTCAAATATAACATAACAGAAAGTTTTACAAATCAGTAACATGATAGTTTGGCTCAAAAATATAAAAAAAATGCAGAAAGATTTGCTTTAACAGTGTACATTCCATATTTCAATAATAATCCACTAGTTCAACAAAATACTACTAAAAAATATATTAAACATGCTTCCCAAAACATACCGTTGCTTCGTCAGTAATCTGTGGTGTAACACGTATGATAAAGGTTGGTCACAATTTTTTACGCTAATATAATATACACAGTGTGATAATTATCAGGTAGCTGTTTTCATGCATCAGATTTAATATAACAAACAAAGAAATTATAAAATATCAGGAGTAATATTCCACTTAATTTTGCTTTTTATTTTTAAAAACTACATCTCCTAAGCGGTCAGCAGCTCTAATTTCGACCCTGACACGCACTTTCGTCCCACAACGTAAAGATACTCAGAAAATAACTGTAACTAACGTAATGCAACACTGGGGGAACGTTGTGTGCCTTTGTGCAGTTGTGGCTAATTTCTGATCATGATTACAGGAATATACTGCATGCCAGGAAAACCAGTTCAGAGATGTAATTTTTAAAAAGTAAAAGGCAAATATAAATTGGCATTCAACTGCTGGTACTCCGTAATTTTTTGTGTTTCATACATTCAACCCAAATCATCACAATACATCCGAATATCCAAACGCTATCTTGATAAAAATCTTTAGTGTGCATCCCTGATATAAAATTTCATTGAAATCTGTGAAGTAAAGCTCTCATGGTTTATAAATTACTCCCTTTGGATCAGCACTTCTATCATAGTCATGTATACAATTGCATTCCAACAGAATCTACAGGCAAAATTCGAGAGGAAGTCAGAAAGTAAGGTTCCTTATTTTATTGCCATCAAATAACTTCACATAGTGAGATGCCTGTTCATTCACTTATTACACTTCACTTCATTTATTTTTCCACATAGTCACCTTCTTTGTTGAGGCACTTGTCTAGGCAGGAAATCCATTTCTCAAAATCCTGTCGATAGAAGGTGGGATCCTGCCCACGCAGCCATGTTGGCACCTCATGCTTGACATCATCATGTGATTTGAATCGCTTGGCATGAAGATGTTTTTTCAGGTTGGGGAAGAGATGAAAGTCCGCAGGTGCCAGATCCAGGCTGTAGGGCAGGTACTCAAGAATTTCCCAGCCCCATCGTTCCAAAAGATTCACTGTCGCATGAACTGTATGCAGTCGGGCATTGTCATGCAACAACAGCACCCTCTTGTCTGACATCTGAGGCCTCTTGTGTTGAACAGCTCTCTTAAGTTTTTTGAAAGTGGCCTGATAAGCAGCAGAATTGACTGTTTTATTAGAAGGAGAAAAGTGCAACAGGAGCACACCATGCACGTCCCAAAATTCAGTCGCCATCAGTTTCCCATAGCTGGTTGATGTCTTGAATTCTCTGATGGTGGGAGACCCTGGATGTTTCCATGCCATGGACTGCGCTTTTGTCTCAGGACAGTATTGGTGCACCCAAGTTTCATCTCCAGTAACGATTTACTCCAAGAAATCCTTACCATTATCATTAAAGCAGTGGAGATGAGTGAAGGATGCACCCATATGGTTTTTCTTGTGGCCCTCTGTCAGTTGTTGAGGGACCCACCTGCTGCACACTTTTCTGAACCCTAAACGTTCATGAACAATGTCCCAGATTGTGCCATATGGAAGATTAAACTGTTCTTCCAACTCTTTAAGCAACACTCGGCGATTAGCATGCACAATCTCCTCAATTGCAGGAACAAGATCTGCTGATGTGGAAGGACGCCCACTTCTTTGTTCATCTGTCACACTCACGTGACAGCCACTAAATTCCCGACACCATGTTCGAACATGCTGCATGGTCAACATATTTGAGCCATAAACTGCTTGAATTTCATGATGAATTTCAATTGGAGCTGTCCCTTTTGCCCATAAAAACCGAATAACTGATCGCACCTCTTCATGTGTCTACACACACAGTAGAGTACTCATTGTGGAACTGTGTTGTCCACGAAAATTGCAGAGCTTGAGCTACGAAAGTGCTTTCATCTAGCGAGCAATGTCTGAACTTTAAGTGAATAAAGAGGCATCTCACTATGTGAAGTTATTTCGTGGCAATTAAATACGGAAACTCACTTTCTAACTTCCCCTTGTATTTATACATTTAAAGACCGACAAAAATAATCTGTCAATAACAACATATATGTGTACTGTCATCACATACTGGATACATCTTTTGATGTTAGTTTGCTGTCACCAGACCATGATTACCAACACACAACTGACAACTATGAGCACATATATTTATATGCATACATTTAACATTTTACACTTACAACATTCTTATGATGGAACATCCTGTGTATATATTTGCAATGTATAACAGGGAATACTTGTTAGAATAAAACTATGAAGTCAAAAATCATAGCTTCCATAAGCAGCTCCAGTCTTCTTTGTTTATAAATGTCAGAACATGTTAAGTAACGTACTGTAACATTAACTTGCACATTCCAACTCCAGACACTGTTTACACAACAAAGAAGAGAGACAACTAGTTACTGAAACTAAGATTTTCAGACATCTTTTACCTCTTTAGAGTCCCATATTTTAAACTTACATTTTATATTTAGATAAATGTTTACTTATGTACAGTGTGTCAAGAAATTCATGGTACTGAAATAAAATAAAAAATATGTAGCACAAGTGCCGTTCCATGATAGGCCACCAGAAATGCATTGAAGTGTGACCTAAACTGTCCAGAAGTTCTGATCAGGCCGTATTGCACTGTGGTCACGTATGGACATGTCTGGTGCAGCACGTTTTCTCTGCCATTATTAAATACCTCATAACTGAACAACGCAGCATCATCATATTTCCATAAAGTTAGGAAAAACCACTATTGAAACACAATGAAATGTTACAAAAACGTGATGGTGATAAGGCTCTGTCATCAACACAAACATTTTTATGGTGTCAGTGTTTACAGGAGGCAGAGGAGGATGTGGAACATGACCTTCACAGTGGATGACCAAAAACCTTCAACTGAGAAATGGTGGGCAATGTGCACAATTTACTTGCAGGAGACCAAAGAATGATATGCAGAATGATGTCAAGTGAACAAAATTTCAGTAAGGAATTAGTATGATCTGTAATTACCAAAAACTCACATAAGAGACAAAACCGTGTGAAGGTACAAGAATGTAAACTACAGATGACTGAATGCCTGCAGTGCTCAAACCCCCCCCCAACCTAAACTCCTGAACTGGCTCCATGACACTTTTTTTCTGTTTCCCCAGTTGAATTTAAAATGGACAGATAGTCAATGCAACATGATCATTGGAATTCAAGAGAATGCAACGACATAACTGAATACCATCAGTGCAGACACATATTCAAAGTACTGTATTTACAAAGTTTAAATGACTGCAGTAGCAACAGCACTTCATCCCTTGCTACATCTCACTGCTTTTATTATACTGCAGTCTAAGTACCGTTGCACCACACTGCGTACACAATGAACATACACTCGCACAAAACCAGTCCAAAATCTTTACAAATGTATGACGAAGTGCACATACATACAGATGCCATGCAGTCATGATCTGATGATGGTGAAATGCTGCGAAGCCATGTAACCAGTGTATCATCAAAATATGCATGTAAGATGTTTCTGGAGTACAAATTATTAACCACCATTCTTATAACTAATATGACATTACATTGGAACTGAATTTATTACTAGAAGTTTGGTTAAAGACAGGAATGTTCTCACTCCAATGCAGGGACAACTAAAAACAATCCACTTCTCAAATGAACCTTACCTTTCCCCTCCATCAGCAGTTCCTGCCCATGCGAGCCAACAAGTGTTTTGGAGAGGAAAGGGGCAAAATCAACCATAATTTCCCTCAGCAATGGACACACTGATCCTAGTGCCATCTCGAGTTTCTGAGTGAGTGATGCTTCACGTGAAGGTGTGGGTACAGCTAAATGTTCTACAAGAGGTTTGATGGGCAGCTCATCGGGTCGGGCCTGAGTAGGAGCAGGACACAGGCCATCAGGGATTCTCACCACAGAGATCTCTCCTACTGGCTTCTCTCCTCTCTCCACACTCCCATGACCACCCTCCATGTTGCCCTCAGCATCAACCACACTCCCTGAAACACAAGGTTGTCCTGCCTTAATAACACCAAGCACACAAGGCATAAAATTTTAACCCAAATAATATCAACACAAACATCAAATATATGCCACACTTTATACATATACAGAATTAACTTCACAATGCCCTCTTGGAGGCACACAATGTCAAGATTTTGTTTGGAAAATATTTACATGAAATGAGTAGTGATGAAGCTACTAAAGGCTCCTTTCCACTTATTCCAGCAATTCAATGTCAAAGTTTCATACCATCAACATAACAGCAGGCTTCAACACACAAAGCTGCTACTATAAACACTTGTGGACTATGCATGCATGCTGCTTGTGTAACTGCCTTCGTCACATGTTCGAACAGCTAAATATGGGAAATTAATAATTATAGTTATCTCTAAGTACAAATATTACGGGATGTCTTCCGAGGTAAGACAACGTGTACTACAGTGGACATACCAAAGTACACAGAAACACATCCAGAAAACTGTAACATTACAGCTATGGTATTATGTGTTGTTACGTGTCTCCATACTGTTGTACTAACAAACAACAACAGAGCATAAGGCCATCATCAGTCACAGCTAAAAATGTTTATTAAACACATAATTTAGTTTCACAACATGTTTCTGCAGGAAGGAGCCATCATCAGGCAATACAGCATACCTAAAATATTTAAAGGAATTAATGCAACTTCATGTGTTCTAAAGATATATTAGATCTTATTGTACAATGAAGGTATGATTGTACGAGGGCTATACAGATGTAGTCTTAAAGCTAGATCTAGGTAGTGGGAGTTATATCTAGAAAGGTGTTACATAACATATACGTAGGTGTATCAAAAAGTTCCCAGACTACTTCCACAGACCGCGAACAGATGGCACTACGTGAATGCATGCGCTATGATAGAGAGCTGGCAACGTCGCCACTCAGTGCACCAAGTGGC
>Ga0123357_10003224_pt1 | contig 18583 bp, 21 predicted proteins | sample TergutEmb28metaG_FD_89873 | JGI IMG/M metagenome (GOLD analysis project Ga0123357, IMG submission 89873) | Embiratermes neotenicus P4 segment gut microbial communities from Petit-Saut dam, French Guiana - Emb289 P4 | ecosystem: Host-associated > Arthropoda: Insects > Digestive system > Gut ...
CCTGCTTGGCGCATGGGCATGTCCATCGGTTTGGCCACCGGACTGTACGGGCCGTCGTTCGGCGCACTGGCTGTCTCGTCCGGGCTCACAGTGTGGCAGGCCTGCGCACTTTCGGCGCTGATGTTCACGGGTGGTTCACAGTTCGCTTTCGCCGGGGTGTTGGGGGGCGGCGGCACGCCGATCGCAGCATGGTCGGCCGCCAGCCTTTTGAGCATACGCAACGGCATCTACGGCCTGGAGATGAAGGCCATGCTGCGCCCGCTGACGCCCGTCATACCCGCGATGGCGCAGGTCACCATCGACGAGTCGATGGGCACCGCCTCGGCGCAAACCGACCCCGCCGAGCAGCGCCGCGGCTTCATCACTGCAGGGATCGCCGTCTACGTCTTGTGGAACCTCGGCACCCTGCTCGGCGCCCTGCTCGGCCAAGCCATCGGCGACCCGAAGGCTTTCGGTTTGGACGGCGCCGCCTCCGCCGCGTTCATCGGCCTCCTGTGGCCGCGTCTCAAGGGACGCGACCCCATTGCCCTGGCCGTCATCGCCGCCGCTGCCACGATCATCGTCGTCCCCTTTGTGCCACCCGGCGTGCCGATCCTGATTGCCGCAGCCGTCACCACCGTCGCGACGCTGGCCCAGCAGAGGAGGCAAGCATGACCATGTGGGCTTGGGTGCTTATCTCCTGCGCGACGGCATACGCCATCAAACTGGCGGGCTATGCGCTGCCCAAGGCAGTGCTTGACCGCCCGATCATCCGCAACACCGCCTCAGCGCTGACCGTCGGACTTCTGGCCTCGCTGGTGATCACCAACACGATGACCACCGGGCAACATCTCGTCTTCGACTCCCGTCTGCTGGCCCTCGCGGTGGCGGCCATCGCGCTGTGGCGCAAACTGCCCTTCATCATCGTCGTCATCCTAGGAGCGGTCGCCGCAGCACTCGGCCGCCTGGCTGGACTTCCGTGAAACTCGCGCACCGGCACCCGCCAAGCCGGTACGATGGAGGCCGCCAATAGGCCAGGAGGAATCGGTGACCAACTTGCAGCCAGATGCCGAGGTCGCCCTGCCGCGCGTCAAACGCGACCTGGCCTACATCGGCATCATCCTGGTGGTCTTCATGACAAACATCGACGGCTCCATCGTCAACGTCGCACTGCCTCAGTTGAGCCGGTCACTCGCCGCCAGCCCTCAGTCGACGGTCTGGGTGACGACGACCTACCTGCTGGCCGTCGGCTGCGCCGTGCCCGCCACCGCGGCCCTGGGCGACCAAGTGGGACGCCGACACCTGTTCCTGACAGGCGTGCCCCTGTTCACGCTCGCCTCGCTGGGTTGCGCGCTTTCGACCAGCCTGCCAATGTTGGTGGCTTTCCGGGCAATCCAAGGTCTGGGCGCTGCGTCACTGTTCGCCGTCATCATCCCGATCATGCGCATGATGTTCCCGGCCGCCCGCATGGGTGTCATCTTCGGCATCAACGCAATGGCCACCGCACTGGGCGTTGCCATCGGCCCGACACTTGGCGGCATCATTTTGGCACACTTGACGTGGCCGTGGCTGTTCCTGATCAACGTGCCGATCGGTGCCGTCGTCTTCGCGTTGGCGCTCTATGCGGTACCAAAGCACCAGGGCAGACGCGGTGATTTCGACGGCCTCGGAGCGTTGACCATCGGCCTGGCCATCGCGCTGTTCGTCGTCGGGGTTCACTTGATCGTCGACATCCGTACCCTTTGGATCGCCGGCCTGTTGGTGGTCATCGCCGTCGGATTCGTCGTATTGTTCCTGCGCGCCGAAGACCGCGCCACCCGTCCCGTCCTTCCCCGAAAGATGTGGAACGGGGTGTTTTCGCTGGCCGTGCTGACGGCGTTCTGGTCGTTCTTCGGCCAGGGCGTGGCCTTCGTCGCACTGCCCTTCCTGTTTCAGAGCGCCTACGGCGCCTCGCCCTTGCAGTCGGCCCTGCTTTTCACGCCATGGCCGGCTGTGATCGTGCTGGCGGCCCCCCTTTCGGGGCGCCTGGCTGACCGTTTCCGTCCGGCCGTATTGGCGATCGCCGGGCTGGTTGTCTACCTGGCCGGTTTGTTGCTGCTGGCCACCCTGGGCGACCACCCCGCCCGCTGGTGGGTGCTGGTGTGCACCGCCATCTGCGGGCTCGGTTTCGCCTTTTTCCAGTCGCCCAACAACCGCGAAATGCAAGGCGCGGTGCCCATGCGCATGGCGTCCAGCGGCGCTGCCGTGCTGAACCTCAACCGCAGCGTGGCCCAATCGGCGGGATCGGGCATGGTGTCTATCGCCCTGGTGTTGTTCGGGGCTACCGCCGGCTCAACACTGCAGGAGGCCCGTGCCGCCACCAGCGTCTTGTGGGTGGCTGTCGCCGGTGCCGCGTTCTCACTGGTCTTCAGCGTGCTCAAGCTGCGCACCGTGCTGACCGCCGAGAACCGCCCGTAGTGCGACAATAGAAGACATGCGAAACCCCCGTGCCGGCCAACCCGCCGAACCACTTGACCTAATCGACGTCAATGCTGTCGTGGGCTCCTACTACGACATCAAACCCGACCCCTCCAACCCGCTGCAGCGTGTAGTTTTCGGCACGTCCGGGCACCGGGGTTCCAGCCTGGACGGCGCCTTCAACGAAGACCACATCGCGGCCATAACGCAGGCCATCATCGAGTATCGCGCCGGCCAGGGCATCACCGGGCCGATGTTCTTAGGCAAAGACACCCACGCCCTGTCACTGCCCGCCTGGAAAACCGCCCTTGAGGTGTTGATGGCGCAAAACATCACCGTCCTGGCAGAAAGAGACGACGAGTACACGCCAACCCCGGCCGTCTCGCGGGCGATCATCGCCTACAACCGCGAGCACTCCCCCGCTGCCGACGGCATCGTCGTCACCCCGTCGCACAACCCGCCGCGCGATGGCGGAATCAAGTACAACTCGACCAATGGTGGCCCATGCGACGCCGAGGCCTCAACCTGGATCGCCAACCGCGCCAACCAATTGCTGGAAGCCCACACCGTCATTTCCCGCCAGCCGTACGAGGCCATCGCCTCGCGCATCACCCGCTTCGACTACCGTACGCCCTACTGCGAAGCGCTGACACAGGTCGTCGATATTGACGCCATCGCTGCGTCCGGGCTGAGCATCGGCGCCGACCCACTCGGCGGCGCGTCAGTCAGCTACTGGCAGTGGCTGGCCGAGCACACCACCATGAACCTGACGGTCGTCAACGACATCGTCGACCCTAGGTGGGCCTTCATGACGCTGGACACCGACGGCAAGATCCGCATGGACTGCTCGTCACCCGACGCCATGGCCAGGCTCATCGGGCACAAGGACGAGTACGACATTGCCACTGGCAATGACGCCGACGCCGACCGTCACGGCATCGTCACCCCCGATGCCGGTTTGATGAACCCCAACCATTACCTGGCCGTCGCCATCCAATATCTGTTCACGAAGCGTCCCGGGTGGGCCGCCGAGGCCGCCGTCGGCAAGACCCTGGTGTCGTCGTCCATGATCGACAATGTGGCGGCGCTGATCGGCCGCAAGCTCATCGAGGTGCCCGTCGGTTTCAAGTGGTTCGTGCCCGGCCTGATCACAGGCGAGCTGGGCTTCGGCGGCGAGGAGTCGGCCGGCGCCAGCTTCCTGCAGATGGACGGGCACACCTGGACGACCGACAAGGACGGCATCATCTTGGACCTGTTGGCCAGCGAGATCACTGCCAAGACCGCCAAGACGCCCAGCCAGCATTACGCCGAGCTTGAGGCCCGCTTCGGCACGTCCTATTACGCCCGTGTGGACGCAGATGCCACCCGCGACCAGAAAGCCCGCCTGGCGGCGCTCAACCCCGCTGACGTGACGGCCACGACCCTGGCCGGCGCCCCGATCGAGCATGTCTACACCAACGCCCCCGGCAATGACGCACCGATCGGCGGCCTGAAAGTGGCCACCGCCACCGGTTGGTTCGCCGCCCGTCCCTCCGGCACCGAGGACAAGTACAAGATCTACGCCGAGTCGCTGGTCAGCGCCGACAATCTCGCCGCCATTCAGGCCGAGGCCAAGCAGGTGGTCGACGCGGCGCTGGCCTAAAACAACCGCTCGTCGGCGTGGTCCAAGCCTCGCAGCCCGTCGTAGTCGACGACGACGCAGGCGATGCCCCGGTCTATTGCCAGGGTGCGGGCCTGCGGCTTGATTAGTTGGGCCGCGAAGATGCCCTCCACATGACCCAACAGGGGGTCGCGACGCAACAACTCCAGGTAGCGGGTCAACTGCTCGACGCCGTCGATCTCGCCGCGCCGCTTCACCTCGACGGCCACATACCCACCGTCTGCCGCCCGAAGCAGCAGGTCGACCGGGCCGATCGGTGTGCCATACTCGCGCTGCACCAACCGATAGCCGGCACCAAACGTTTCCGGATTCTCGGCCAACAGCGCTTGAAGGTGGGCCTCGACGCCGTCCTTGACGAGCCCCGGGTCGGCACCCAGCTCATCCGTCACGTCCGTGAAGATCTCGCCCAAACCGATGCGCAGCGTCTCATTGTTGCTGCCGCGCACCTGCCACACCTCGGCCACCTCAGGTCCGTCAGATTCCTCCGGCGGCAGCACCTCAAGACGGCAGGGCGGGCTCATCCAGTTGAGCGGCTTGTAGGCCCGGTCGTCCGCATGGACGGACACCGACCCGTCGGCTTTGATCATGATCAGACGCTTGGACATCGGCAGGTGGGCGCTCAAACGCCCGGCATAATCGACCCGGCACGAAGCAATCACCAAACGCACCCGGCCAGTTTACCTGGCCGGAAACCTGGCAACGCTAGTCGTCGGCGATCACCACGTTGCCGTCCGCGTCCACCTCAATCTCGCGCTCGGCGAACTCGGGGCGTAGCGGCTCGTAATCCTTCGATTCGAACAGGGGCGACGAGACGATCATGTCCGCCGTGGCGACGTTGCAGGCCGTAGGCATGTTCCACAGCGTCGCCAGGCGTAGCAGAGCCTTGACGTCCGGGTCGTGCGGCTGGGGGGTTTCCGGATCCCAGAAGAAGAACAGCGCGTCCAGCTTGCCGGTGGCGATCATGGCACCGATCTGCTGGTCGCCGCCTTTCGGGCCCGACAGCAGCTTGGTGATTTTCAAGCCCGCCTCATGCTCGATGATCGTTCCCGTCGTGCCGGTGGCGAACAGCTCATGCCGCGCCAGCAGCCGCCGGTTCCAAACGCACCACTCCAGCAGCGAGCCCTTGCAATTGTCGTGCGCAACCAAACCGATACGCATAATCAGCCTCCTCCTGAACTGCCCCTACCTTCTACTGTACGGGACGGGTTCAAGTCAGGACGCTGTGATGGTGTCGATGTGCGCGCCCCAGGCCGGCCAGCCACCGTTTTGGGTGACAGGGTGGTTGGGGTCGTAGCCTTTGGCCTCAATCGCATCGACGACGGCCATCGAACTATCCGAGACGGCGCCGAGCACGTCATAACTGGGGGGCAACTGGGCGTCCGCCAAGACGATGAAGAACTGGCTGCCGTTGGTGTCGGGGCCGGCGTTTGCCATGGCGACCGTGCCGCGCGGGTAGGTCTCTTTGCCCGTCAACTCATCGGGGAAGCTGTAGCCGGGGCCTCCGGCGCCGGTCGCCGTCGGGTCACCGCACTGTAGGACGAACCCCTGCGCCAGCCGGTGGCAGTCGGTGTTGTCGAAATAGGTTTGGGCAACCAGCGACGCGAACGAGTTGACCGCGCACGGCGCCTTGGCCCGGTCAAGCGTCATGACGACGTCGCCCGCGGTCAGGTGCATCGTGAAGGTCACCGTGCCGGTCTTCTGCACGTCGGTCGCGGGCGGCAGATCCACCGGCTTGGCCGCCTGGCCTGACGGCACATACACGCAGTCGTTGGGGTTGGCGCTGGGCGCCGGGGTGGACGTCGCAGTCGTCGCCACTGGTGGCAGTGACGACGGTGGTTGGGTTGTTGGGGCGGGTGCGGGCGTTGAGCAACCGGCCAATGCGAATGCTGGGACGAGTAACCAGGCCATCTGGCGAAGCTTCATGAGGGTACTTTCGGCTAGTCTGAACATTATGGTCAACCTAACCAGGATATACACTTCGACGGGCGATGACGGGCAAACCCGCCTGTCGGACAACTCAGTGGTGCTCAAGACCGACGCTCGCGTAGCACTGATTGGAACGATTGACGAGGCCAACTGCGCAATCGGAGTTGCCCTGACGCTTGGCATCGATGCTGAAATCTCACAGGTGTTACAAACCGTCCAAAACGAGTTGTTCAACATTGGTGCCAACGGCAGCCGTCCCGAAGCGCTCACCCAACTGGAGAACTGGTGCGACAGTTTCAACGCCGAGTTGCCACCACTTCGGTCATTTGCGCTGCCCGGCGGGTGCCCGCTCGCCGCCCAGTTGCATGTCGCCCGGGTGGTGGTGCGACGTGCCGAACTGGCGGGGTGGCGCGCCAACCAGGAAACCGCCGTCGACCCAAACGCGTTGCGTTACCTGAACCGTCTCAGCGACCTGTTGTTCATACTGGCTCGGTACGCGAACATGCGCGCCGGCACTGCCGAGACGCTCTGGCAACCGCTCTAGCAGAAAATCGCCCGAGGGTCTCGCTGGGCCGCCGGGGCGACGGCAATCGACGCCGACACCATTTGCGTCCCCGCACCATTTATCTGGCCGGCGAACCTGGAGCCGTCATAGATGCACACCGAATAGCCGACATGATCAGGATCAGAGACATAGACCTCGATGGTGATGACGGTGCCACTATCGACGTGAACCTCTGCCTTGCCCAAGCTTGGTGGACGACCGGTCGGGTTGGTGGTTGGCGGCGTTGGTGGCACCGGCGGCTGAGTTTGCGTTGGTGGTGGTGGCTGGGGGGCAGGCGGGGCCACGGTCTGGGTCGGGTGGGCTTTCTTGTAGGCATCCTGGGACGCCTTCAGAGCTGCCGTCAAGTTTGGCAGATCGGTGGCGCACCCCTGCAGCGTCGTTACGGCGGCCGTGATGGCATCAAGCGACGTCTGATCCGCTGCCAACGCAGCATTGCAGGAATCGACCTTGGCTTGGAGACTTGCCGTCGTCGACGCATCCATAGCTTTCCCACCGGCCAATGCGGTCTTGGCCTGCTTCATCAGATCGGTGATCGCATTGGATTCAGTAGCGAACTGCACCAAAGCAGCCGCCAACTGGGCCTGCTTGGCCGCCTCCTCGGCCTGGGCGGCGGCCTCCTCCGCCTTTGAAACGGCGTCCGACAAGTCGTTGGTGGCGTTGGTCAGGTTGGTCGTTGCGATCATGCCCTGGTTCAACAGGTCTGTCACCCGCGCCTCAGTCCACGACCCGGTCACTTCGCCATAGGCCGCTTGCTGTATCTCGTGCAGGGTTCCGAACGCGCAGGAGTCGGTCACAACGTCGGCGAGTACCTTGCTGGCGGCGGTCACATCGGCATCCGATGCCACGTCGTCCGACACACTGATCTGACCGGCTTTGGCGCAGGCCGCGCTCAACTGCGACGCCTGGTCGCTTACCTGCTGCTGCCACTCGGCTGATGCCTGTGCCAGAGTCGTGCCAGAGCCAGCGTGCGCGGGCAAAAGCGCCGTGCCGGCCATGGCGATAAGCAGGACGCCAACGCCGCCGCCCACAATCTTGGATACCGGCCCGAAGCCGACTGAGGTCTCAGGGAGAAGGAAGTCTGGTAACCACATGTATCAATTGTCCCCTCTAAGCCAAACCAACGTTAAATCAAGGCACTCTGTGAGTCCATTCGGTGGTACCGAACTTCGTTTCCACCAAGTGCTCAGCCAAGTTTAACTCATCGGAAGTGTAGTCGGACATCTGACAGCGGTTTACCGTCATGAAGTGACGGATGAACGCGTCGATGACCGCTTCGCGTGACAGCCCAGTTTGAGATCGCATCGGGTCAACGCGCTTGACGGCCGACCGGATACCCTTGTCAGACAGCTTTTCACGGCCGATCCGCAACACTTCGTTCATCTTGACGGCGTCAATGTCGTAGGACATCGTCACATGATGCAAGACGGTTCCGTCCGTCAGGCGCCGCTGGGCTGCGCCACCGATTTTTCCGGCATCCGACGCGATATCGTTCATCGGCACGAACTTTGCGACGACACCGACATCGGCCAAAGCGCCGAGCACCCACTGGTCGAGATAGGCGTATGACGCCTCATAGCTCAACCCCGCAACCAACGAACCAGGCACCACCAGCGAGTATGTCACGCAGTTGCCGGGCTCCATGAACATGGCGCCCCCGCCCGTGACGCGTCGCACAACGCCCACATGATGGCGCTCCGCGGCTTGCCCGTCTATCTCGTTGCGCACCGACTGGAACGATCCGATCACCACCACCGCGTCGTCCCAATCCCAAAACCGCAGCGTCGGTGGGCGACGTCCTGACGACACCTCAGCCGCAATCACCTCGTCCATGGCCACATGCATCGCAGCGGGCAGCACCCGCGGGCCGATTACGTCGAAAGTCCACTCCTCCCAGGTGCTGGATGCCCCCAGGCCCCGGCGCAGGGCCACTGCAACGTCATGCAGCCCGAACCCGGAAAGCTGTGCATTGCTGCCCAGTGCGCTGCCGAGCCGCGTCACCAACTGGCTGACGGTAGCGTCGACCGAGGCCCCGACCAGCGCGGCGTTGAGGTCGAAGATCGCATCTTCCGGCTCGATGAAGAAATCGCCCGACACGCTGACCTGCGTGATGACGCCCTCGCACGTCACACCCTCGACACGCACCAGCTTTCCGCCTGGTACTTTGTACTCGCCCCGAAAGGACACTGAGGACGCCGGTTCCGTCATGACATCTCGTAGCGATGGCCGATGGGGGCAGACTCCAGCCAGGACGACAACCCCACCAGCGACTGGCGCGACATCGACAGGTCGTACCTGGGCTGGTCGTCATGCGGTCGCAGTTCAACGACGAATTGGTCGTCGAACAGTTGGAGCGACTCCATCGCGTCCATTCGGCGGGTTTCACCCAGCACCATGTCGTCGCGGTCCATTTGGAATGACCGGCGCGGCAGGACGGCAAACATGCGATACCACTTGAACTGATTGCCCGAGTAGCGTGCCATGCCTAGCGCCCATCCACCCGGGTTGCCGTCCTTCCAGCGTCGCAACCCGCAATCGAAAACCCCGCCATGCGAGATGATCACAGCCCGGCGCACCAGCAGCACAATGATGGCCAGCACCAGCAGGCCCAGGCACACCAGCCCTATTGTCTCCAGTGCGCCCAGCCAGTCCATAGTGGCCTCTACGCGGCTATCTCGCTCATCTGGCCATGCAGCTGGGCGAACCGCTCACCGGCCTTCACCTGTGCTTCCAGTTGGTGGTAGCGCCGCCAATCCTGATCTGTCATTTCAGCGGAGTCGACCTTCGGCAGCATCTCCGCCAGTTCTCTGTTCGCCTCTTCTGGCGATACCTCACTGGCCAGCGAGGCCGTTTCAGACAGCAGCGATACTCGGTTGTCATAGACGGAGATGAACCCGCCGCCCACGGCGATAATCTCACGCCGGCCGTCGGTCGCCACGACCTCGGCGGCGCACGGCATCATGGCGGCCATGACAGGCTCGTGGTTGCCGAGAATGCCGATGTCGCCTTCGGTCGTGCGCACGATGACCGACACGGCCTCGCCTTGCCAGACCTGGCCGTCAGGTGCCACCACCCCGACTTGAAGCTCAGACGCCATTTCTTAGCCCTTCTTGAGTTCGGCCCATTTGGCCTGGACATCGTCCATGTTGCCGACGTTGAAGAAGGCCTGCTCGGGGATCTCGTCGCATTCCCCTTCAGTGATCATGCGGAAGCCCTCGATGGTCTCGGAAATCGGGACGGTCGAACCCGACACGCCGGTGAACTTCTCGGCCATGTAGGTGTTCTGGCTCAAGAACTGCTGAATGCGGCGAGCCCGGTTGACGGTCACCTTGTCGTCCTCGCTCAACTCGTCGATGCCGAGGATGGCGATGATGTCTTGCAGTTCCTTGTTGCGCTGCAGAATTTGCTTGACGCGCGTGGCGACGTCGTAGTGATCCTGGCCGACATACTCGGGTGCCAGAATGCGGCTGGTGGACGTCAGCGGGTCGACGGCCGGGTACAGGCCGCGCGATGCGATGTCGCGGCTCAACTCGGTGGTCGCGTCCAGGTGAGCGAACGTCGTGGCGGGGGCCGGGTCGGTGTAGTCGTCAGCAGGAACGTAAATGGCCTGCATAGACGTGATCGAGTGGCCCTTCGTCGACGTGATTCGCTCTTGCAACTGGCCCATTTCGTCGGCCAGGTTGGGCTGGTAGCCCACGGCTGACGGCATGCGGCCGAGCAAGGTGGAGACCTCGGAGCCCGCCTGGGTGAAACGGAAGATGTTGTCGATGAACAACAACACGTCCTGGCCCTCGACGTCGCGGAAGTACTCGGCCATCGTCAGGGCGCTCAGTGCCACGCGAACGCGGGTGCCCGGTGGCTCGTCCATCTGACCGAACACCAGCGCGGTGTCCTTGAGGACGCCGGCCTCCATCATCTCGTGTACCAGGTCGTTGCCCTCACGGGTGCGCTCGCCGACGCCGGCAAACACCGAGGTGCCACCGAAGTTGTGGGCGATGCGGTAGATCATCTCTTGGATCAGGACGGTCTTGCCTACGCCTGCGCCGCCGAACAAGCCGATCTTGCCGCCTTGCACATACGGCGTCAGCAGGTCGATGACCTTGATGCCTGTGTGCAGCATCGTCGTTTCTGGCTGCAGTGCGTCGAAGGCCGGCGGGTCGCGGTGGATCGGCCAGCGCTCCTTGATCTCAATGCCGCTGAGGTCCTCGTTAAGGCAATCGCCCGTGACGTTCCACACGCGGCCCTTGGTTACGGCACCGACCGGCACGCTGATGGCGGAGCCGGTGTCGGTCACCACAGCGCCACGCTGCAGGCCGTCCGTCGGGTTGAGGCCGATGCAGCGCACGCTGTTGTCACCCACCTGAAGCTCGACCTCCAAGGTGATCTTCTTGGTCTGGCCCATCACCTCAGCCTCAACTGTCAAGGCGTTGTAAATGTTGGGAATCTGGTCGGCCGGGAACTCCACGTCGACGACCGAGCCGATCACGCGGGTAACTCGACCGGTGTTGCCGGCAGCCGTCATGGCTGTGGTTGAATTGGCTGATTCAGTCATCTTGGCCTCAGTTCTGTCCTGCGGTGAGCGCGCCCGCGCCACCGACGATCTCATTAATTTCTTGGGTGATCACAGCCTGGCGAGCCTGGTTGGCGTCGCGCGTCAGCGAATCGATCAATTGTTTGGCGTTATCGGTCGCCGAGTGCATGGCCTGCTGGCGCGAAGCCAGTTCGGACGCCGCCGCCTCCGTCAACGCGAAGCGAATCTGGTTGATGATGTACAGCGGCAGCAATGTGTCCAGCACTGTTTCCGCGTTCGGTTCGAATGAGTACGCAGTCTCGGCCAGACGGGTCTCGCTGGCCTCTTGCTCGGCCGTCTCGACACCTGCCACAACCGACGCGCTCTCGGCGTCACTGGCGGCGTCCGCCTTGACGAGGTGCAGCGGCAGAAGCCGCACGATGCGCGCCTGCTGGCTGACCAGTGAGCGGAAACGAGTGAACACCAGGTGCAACTCGTCCACCCCACCCTCGTGGGTTGGACGCAGGAACTGGGCGATCAGCGTCTCGCCGATCTCCTTGGCATGCTCATAATGGGGACGCTCGGAAAAGCCGTCCCATGACTGCACGATATCGACGTGCCGATAGGTGAAATACTCCTCAGCCTTGCGGCCGGAAGTGTAGAGGTCAACCTGCTTGCCCTCTTTCTTCAACCGCGACAGCAGACCTTCGGCCATCCTGGTGATGTTCGAGTTGTAGGCGCCCGCCAAGCCTCGATCAGAACTGACAACCAGCACGGCGGCCCGCAAGGCGTCCGGCTTTTCCGATGTCAGCGGGTGCTTGGTGTCGGAGTGTGCCGCAAGGTCGGCGACGGCTTGCACCAACTCCTGGTGATAGGGCACCGCCTGGCGCGCCCGCTGCTGGGCGCGGGCCACCCGCGAGGCAGCGATCAACTCCATCGCCCGAGTGATTTTCATCGTCTCGGAGACGGACTTGCGGCGCTCCCGCAGTTGACGCAGTGTGGCTGGCACCTACCTCACCCCTTCTTTCCCGCTACGATCTGGGCCTGGTTGATGTCCTTCTTGTCTACCGGCGCGACCTGCTGAAGATCGGCCAGCAGTTTGCCGTCACCCGTGCGGAACGTCTGCTTGAACGTCGTGATCGCGTCAATGAGAGCCTTCTCCGAATCGTCAGAGAACTGCCCCGTCTTGTCGATCGCATCGAAGACGTCAAGGTTTCCGCCGACGTACTCCAGCCATTCGGCCTCGAACCTCGGCACGTCCTCGACTGGCACGTCGTCCAGGCGCCCGGTTGTACCGGTCCAGATGGAGACCACCTGATGCGGCCCGGGGAAGGGGTTGTTCTGCGGCTGGCGCAGCAACTGCATGATGCGGGCGCCGCGATCGAGCTGCCGGCGGGACGTGTCGTCCAGATCGGACGCGAACATCGCGAAAGCCTGCATATCGCGGTACTGGGCCAACGTGATCTTCAGCGTGCCGGCCACCTTCTTCATGGCCTTCGTCTGCGCCGCGCCACCGACGCGCGACACCGAGATGCCGACGTCCACGGCGGGACGCTGGTTGGCGTTGAACAGGTCGGACTGCAGGAAGATCTGGCCGTCGGTGATCGAGATGACGTTCGTCGGGATGTAGGCCGACACGTCGTTGGCCTTCGTCTCGATGATCGGCAAGCCGGTCAGCGAACCGCCGCCCAGGTCGTCCGACAGCTTGGCGCAACGTTCCAGCAGACGCGAGTGCAGATAGAACACGTCGCCCGGGTAAGCCTCGCGGCCCGGCGGGCGGCGCAGCAGAAGCGACATGGCACGGTAGGCCTCGGCCTGCTTCGTCAGATCGTCGAACACGATCAGTACGTGGAAGCCTTGGTACATCCAGTGCTGGCCGATGGCCGAGCCGGCGTATGGCGCGATGTACTTGAAGCCGGCCGGGTCGGAAGCCGGCGAGTTGACGATGACGGTGTATTCCATCGCCCCGGCCTTCTCCAGGTTTTCGCGCACCTCGGCGACGGTGGAGTTCTTCTGGCCGATGGCCACATAGATACAGCGCACCTGCTTCTTCGGGTCACCGGACGCCCAGTTCGCCTTCTGGTTGATGATGGCGTCGGTGGCGAGTGCCGTCTTGCCCGTCTTGCGGTCGCCGATGATCAGCTGGCGCTGGCCGCGACCGATCGGGATCATGGCATCAATGGCCTTCAAGCCCGTCATCAGGGGTTCGTTGACCTCTTGACGGCTCATGACGCCCGGCGCCTGCAGTTCCAGGGCACGGCGTTCGGTCAGGCCTTCGATGGGGCCGCGGCCGTCGATCGGGTTGCCCATGGAGTCAACAGTGCGCCCGAGGTACCCGTCGCCCACGGGGACGGACAAGATGTCGCCCGTGCCCTTGACCGGTGAACCTTCGTCGATGCCCTCGGAGTCACCCAGGACGACGACGCCGACCTCGCGCTCGTCGAGGTTCAAGGCGATGCCGAGCGTGCCGTTGGAGAAGCGCAGCAACTCGTTGGCCTGCACACTGGGCAGCCCGGTGACGCGCGCGATGCCGTCGCCGGACGTGACCACGGTGCCGACTTCTTCGCGTTGGGCGGCGTCGGGCGCGTAGCTTTGCACAAACTGGGCGAGCGCCGCTTTGATCTGGTCAGCTCCGATTGTCAGATCGGTGTCAGTCATTTTCTTCATCCTTCTTCAGTGTGATCTGCGACATTGCCTCGCGTGCCGCATCGAGACGGGCCTTGATAGAACCATCGATGACGTCGCCGCCAACATCCACGCGGATGCCGCCGACCACATTTGGATCGACGGACGGCTCAAGGTCGATGGGAGACCCGAAGATGCGCGACAACTGGGCAATGAGTGTGTTGGTTTGGGACGGCGTCAAAGCGACGGCACTGACGACGGCCGCCCGCTGATGACCGCGCAGCGCGGCCAGGGCGTCCAGGGCATCCGACAGGTTGGCGGCGAAGACGCCGCGCCCGTCGGTCAGCGCCGACCGGGCCAACAAACCGACCACCCCACTGGCGCCTTTCACCAGCGACAGCACCAGGCTCTGACGGTCGGCTATGTCTCGGGACGGATCGGCCAGTGCCGTGCTGACGGCCAGGTTGGTCGTCGCCGCGGCAATCAGCGCCAGAACCTGGTTACGGGCCGGCTCTACGGACTTGTCGTCGACGGCCGCGCGCCAGCCCAGGGTGACGGCCGCGTCGCGAATGCCATAGGCCAGCGCATCTGAGCTTTGCCAATCGTCGGCGGCCGCGTCACGCAGCAGGTCGAGTGTGGGTTTGGACAGACGGTCGCCAAACAGCGCATCGACCAAGTGTTGCCGCTGGGCGATGTCGGCGTTCGGCTCGCTCAGGCTGCGGCGCAACAGATACTGGGTATCCATGGCCTCAGCGACCGACAGCACCTCGTCGGCCGTACCAAGCGACGCCGGAAGCGTCTGCGCTGCCTGCGACGTGTTCACGCGGTAACCCCCCGCGCGTCCATCGTCGCCAACTCGGCCAAGAACTGGTCGATGACGGTGGCGGCCTTCTTGTCGTCGCGCAGATTGTCGCCGACGATGCGCCCGGCCAGGGTGGTGGCCAAGTCGCCGATCTCGCCACGCAACTCGTCGCGGGCAGCGGCCCGTTCGGCGTCAACCTGTGAACGCCCTTGGGCGACGATGCGGGCAGCCTCGGCCACCGCGTCATCGTGTACCTGCTTGGCTTGAGCCACGGCCACCGCGCGGGCGTCCTCGCGAACTTTGGCGGCATCCTGACGGGCGCTGGCCAGTTGCGTCTCGTACTGCTGCTTGGCGTCAGCGGCCTCGGCTTCGGCTTTCTGGGCCCGCATGATGCCGCCCTCAATTTGCGAGGACCGCTCCTGGTACATCTTCTCGAACATGGGCGAAACCCACTTCGCGAAGATGCCCCACAGAAGAAGCAGGAACACAAAGCCAGCGATCACCTCGGCCAAATGATTTGGCCACAGCGGACCTAGGAGGTCGGACATCTAGCGTCAGCCCTTCACGAACATGAAGACCAGGCCCAGGATGGCAAGGGCCTCGGCGATAGCCATACCCATCATGGCGTACGGGAAGATCGTCGACCGGGCCTCCGGCTGACGGGCGGTGCCATTGATCAGAGCCGCGAAGATGAGGCCCACACCGATACCGCCACCGATGGCTGCAAGGCCGTACCCGACTAGACCGATCGAGCCTACGATTTCCATTGGCGTCATTGGATTTCCTTTCTTTTGTCTTCTGCCTAAGGCAGAAAGATCGTTTGTTCTATTCGTCAGTGCCCTTCGTGCATTGCCGAAGAGATGTATTGAGTTGTCAGTATTGTGAAAATGTAGGCCTGCATGAACCCGATGAAAACCTCGAGGCCCATCATGACCATGGAGAACAGGAGGCTGAAAACGCCCCCCATGTTGTACACCAGGTTGTTGGAAACCGTCAGGAGGTACGACCCGCCAACAACGAACACGATGACAACGATGTGACCACCGAACATGTTGGCGAACAACCGGATACCCAGCGTCAGCGGGCGGGTGATGAAGGTCGAAATGAACTCCAGCGGAACAACGATTGGCACCATGTACGCCGGCAGTCCTGCGGGAACCAATGCCTGTTTCAGATATCCCGGACCGTGCGCCTTGAAACCCATGCCAACATACATGATGTAGACGAAGATCGTCATGCCCCAGGAGTAGCCGATGTTGCTAAACGTCGGGAACATCAGCAAGAAGAACTCGCCGAACAGGTTTGATATCAGGATCACCGAGAACATGCCAAGCAGCAAGGGCACGAATGGCTGGTAGCCCTGGCCGATCATCTCGCGGGCGATGCCGTTGCGCACGAAGTCGTACGCCCACTCGAGAAAGAAGGTGCCCTTGGTCGGGCGCACCTTGACTTTGCGGGCAGCAATCAGCCAGAACGCCGCAACCAGCACCACAGCGATAATCAACTGGATCATCGGCTTGTTCAGCCAATCGAGACCGGCCGGACCGTGGAAGATGAAGTCCTCGGTTGTCGGAGCTGCCCATCCATCCATAGGAATCATACTTTTGCACCCCAAAATCGCCTAAACACCAAATACATTGACAGTCCAATCCCAAGCAATAATCCGATGACTACGAGAAATGACGTGTGAAACAGACGGTCGCCGAGGTAGCCCAAACCGCCATACAAAAGAACGCCAGCCAACATCTCGGCGAAAACCTTCATGCCGGTGTTGGAGTCCACAAGGGCTTGCTCGGAAGCTGGCGTGGTGGCCGCCGTTACGGTGGGGTCTGCCGTCGTCATGCCGCCTCCTGATCGTAGATCGGCCAACGACCGGTGAGGTGGCCACCGAAGAGCCCGGCCACCCAGACGCATGTCGCCGCGCCCAGCCCGATGCCGAACCAGGCCGTGCTGGCGAGCAACCCTGAGTCAGCCAGTGCCACACCCGCCAACCCGATCAGCGCCATGCGCAAAGCGTAGGACACGAGCACCGCAAACCCGGCCGACCAGTCGGCGCGCCGCGCTGCGATGGCGTCGACTACGGCGCCGAGCGCGAAGAAAACGATGACAACAGCAACCCCGAGACCAGCCGACCCTGCGGCAGGCAGCCCGGACGTCAGCAGGGCGATTGCAGCCACAACAACAAGTGCCGACAACGTCGCCGTCACTGCCGTTCCTTCGGCGCGCAAAAGCCAGCGACGAATGGTCGCATCCGCAGCCGACATGTTCGGGTCCTTCCGAAGTCACTTTGACCCCAACAGATTAACATACCCAGGCAGCTATTCAGGGGTCGGCCCCTCAGTATGGACAGCCAATTTCTTGCGTAACCACGGCCAAATGGTCACTACGGCGGCAATCATGAAGGCCAAGCCGGTCAACGCCACCACCAAACGGGTGCGCAGCAGCGCCACCCCCATGACGCCGTAGGCGATGACGGCCGTCCAGAGGTACATGACGATGACGGCGCTGACCTGGCTGTGGCCGCGCTCAATCAGGCGGTGGTGCAGGTGCTGTTTGTCGGCCTGGAACCACCATTTTCCGCTGATTGTGCGTCTGACATAGGCCATCACCAGGTCAAGCAGCGGCAGGAACATGATGGCGATCGGCAATATCAGCGGCAGCCAGGCGGGCAAGACGCCCGCACCCGTCACCGACGAGCCGAGCACTGACGCGTCCAACTGCCCCGTGAACGAGATCGTCGAGCAAGCCAGCAGCAAACCCAGCAGCATCGATCCGGAATCGCCCATGAACATTTTGGCCTGGTGCACATTGTGTGGCAGGAAGCCAAGGCAGACGCCGGTGATCGCCACCGTCACCAGGGACGCCGTCGTTGCCGTCAACAGGTTTTCCCAGCGGGCCAGGAAATATGTGTAACAGAACATTGCTGAGGCGCCGATGCCGACCACGCCGGCCGCCAAGCCATCCAGTCCGTCGACCAGGTTGATGGCGTTGACGCAAACGAAGATGAAAACCACTGTCACGATCGTCGACGCGATGGGGTCGAGGGTGTAGATGGAGCCGGGCAGTGACACCCAGTACATCTGCACGCCGAAGGCGACGGCCACACCGGCCGCCAGCACCTGGCCGAACACCTTGGCGATGACGGGCAGGTCGATGGCGTCGTCGATGGCGCCGACCACGCAGATCACCAATGCCGCCAGGAAGATGCCCAGCGCGTCATGGGTGACCACTGGCTGTTTGCTAAGCCACGGCAGGTGCAAAGCCAGGAGGAACGCCACGCCCACCCCCATGAGCATGGCGACGCCACCAAAATAGGGCGTCGGCGTTGAGTGCACGTCCCGAGCCCGCACCACCGCAATGGCGCCGCTGCGCGCAGCGATCCGCCGCCACAGCCCGGCCGTCAGATAGCAACCTGCCGCCGCCACCAGCAGGACGAGCATATATTCACGCACTGGCGCCCCCGTCGTCGATGGTTGGCCAGACTTCGCGGATCGCCTGGGCAGAGATGACGCCCTGACGAACGATTCGCCCGCATGCGGGGTTGGACGCCAAGTCGACGATGGTGCTGGGCATGTCGCCAGCAGTTGGGCCCCCGTCCAGGTAGACGGCCACCGAATCGCCCAGCATGGCGTGGGCTTCGGCGACGGTGGTGGCGGGTGGTTTGCCCGAAACATTGGCCGAGCTGACCGCCAGAAGCCCGGTGGCTCGCAGCAGGTTTCGCGTGGAGTCGTGGTCGGGCACGCGGACGGCGATGGTCTCGGGACGATCCCCTAGGTCGAGCGGCAGAAGTGCCTTGAGTATCAGCGTCAACGCCCCGGGCCAGAAAGCCTCGGCCAGGGCCTGGGCAGCCTCGGGAACATCGGCGGCAACCTGAGGCAGCAGGCCAGCGTCGGGCAGCAGAATCGGCGGTGGCATGTCACGCCCACGCTGCTTGGCGTCAAGCAGCGCCTGGACTGCTTGGGGCGACGTGGCGTCGGCCCCGATGCCGTAGACGGTGTCCGTCGGCAAGACGATGCACTGCCCCGCCGCGACGGCGGCAGCCGCCGCCCGGATTCCGTCGGC
>Ga0123357_10003225_pt1 | contig 18581 bp, 9 predicted proteins | sample TergutEmb28metaG_FD_89873 | JGI IMG/M metagenome (GOLD analysis project Ga0123357, IMG submission 89873) | Embiratermes neotenicus P4 segment gut microbial communities from Petit-Saut dam, French Guiana - Emb289 P4 | ecosystem: Host-associated > Arthropoda: Insects > Digestive system > Gut ...
CACTCTTGGGAATGCAATGAGTAAGTATCATGCCTTCGCTGTCCCAAAACATGGCTACCATCAATCATGTCTTCAGATCGGCTAGTGCGTGGCCGAGGCTCCTTCGGTTTGTTTTCACACAACATTCGGTTTTCTTTGAAATGTTGTACCCACGAACCCATATTTTTCACGTCCATAATGCCATCATTGCATGTCTCACTCAATTCTTGGTGAATTTCGATGGGTTACATGCCACGCAAGTGGAGGAATCGGATAATCACGCGTTGTTCTTCGAACGTAAACGTCGCCATTTGAAGTATCTAAAACACTACTGTCACTCGACGATGTCACAAGCATTCAACGAGTAGGACAGGGTTGCCTTTTGGCCTCACCCAGTCTAAAGGACAGCCACGCCATCTCCAACAACTTTCATTGTTTCTATCTGCTTCCATTCCGGAGAAGAAAAAAAATTGGGAGACCTTAGAACTTGAATGCACCACGTATAAAAGAAAAATTCCAGAGTGACGAAAAGTTTCCTTTACATTGAGAATAAAATCCTGAATATGAGTTTTACACTGCGACCCATGTAGTGAGATTATTTTTACTAGTAGTACTAGTAGTAGTAGTAGTAGTAGTAGCAGTAGTTATAGTTGTTGTAGAATTGTAACTATGTTTATGTCAATAAGAATTGTAATATAATGAAATATTGTAGCACGAGCAATAAACAACATAATATTTTCAATTCGGACACGAACATCCCAATACAATGTTTTTTGTTTGATTACTGCTCTATTCGTCTAAGGTTGGCTCCTCCTCCTGCCATAACGCTCCAAGCCAATTTTCTGTAAATGGAGGCATAAAAGTTCCAGGAAACTGCAACCTTGGTAACAAGACCTTCACTAGCCCACGGGATGCCTGATATGTGAGAAGAATAAAGGGACTGGTTGAGTGCCTTTACTCATTTTCTGGGTTAGATTGCCAGCTATGAAATGGCTCTGAAGATTGGAGGTGATGCGAATGATTACCTATAGAGATGCGTCGCTTAACGACGGGGATCCTTTCTGAGAAATGCGTCGTTAGGCGATTTCGTCGTTGTGCGAACATCATAGAGTGTACTTACACAAACCTAGATAGTATAGCCTACTGCACACCTAGGCTATATGGTATAACCTGTTATTCCTAGGCTACAAACCTGTACAGCATGTTACTGTACTGAATACTGTAGGCAACTGTAACACACTGTTTATATTATATTATATTTATTATACTCTTATGGAACCTCCGTCGTATATGCGGTCCGTCGTTGACCGAAACGTCGTTATACGGCGCATACCTGTATTTACATGGCTCTGATGTCCATTTGGTTGAGTAATGAAAATTCGCCGGAACGTGAAGCTGCTGATATCTACGTCTTGTAATATTTCTGCTCGAATGGACACAACAGCGGCAGTTGCTGTTGTTGCAGAGCGTCGTTTTAAAATCCCTGCTAGTCTTGTACGAGTAATTTGGTGACGGCTCTGCCTGTTCATTTGTCATCTCGTCCGTCCGTCCGTCACCCGCCCCCAAACTCCCTCATTCAGCCACCTACATAATCGTCTGACTTTAATTTAAATTCTCACAAATTTCTTGCCGCTGGAGGTCACACCCGAGCCATTAATTCTCTATCATAACCACAGCGGACACGACAATAATACCAAAATGTTATGCTTTTCGGGCGTCGGAGAAAGATTGGCTATTTGCACAGTAATTTTTAGGCAACATTTGAAATATCTTTTTTTGGACATCATTAACTAAGGACGATTGTCTCCACATACAGTATTAGCGAGTAAATGCCTATGTCTTTTCCCATTTGAAGACGACTATCAAGAATTACACGTAATATGACTGAGAAAGTCGTTTGGAATATGACGCCGTACAGTCTAGGACATAAGTACCGACGATTTAAAGGAGCCCACTGCCTCCATTTTCAGTACACTTCATCTACCCCGACGACATAAAACGGTTATCTTCATATTAGCCCCCCCCCGCAAAACATTTAAATCTTTCATTTCAAAACCGGAAGTGGTGTAAAAGCAGAGCTGACATCACAAATAAATCGTCCCTGATTCCCTTCTATTTACGGGGAATGTGGTTTCCCTCTACAATCCATTAATGGCAATTAGCTTGATATCTGTTTAACAAAAAACACCAGTCTGTCTGCTCTGTTCGAAAGAGAGCGTGGATTAAAGTCAATGACATCAGAGATGATCGACCATGCTCCACAGCAAAATGAAGACTCACACTGGAATAGCCGTATTCGCATGTGGACAATTGGTCAGAAGACTAGCATTGATGAAGCTGCCATATGTGATTCTTCGACTCATGGTAGCAGCATAGGTAGTACGGTGCTTATGTTGCATTAGCACAAATACTTCGCCGTATTATCCAGCTAAACTTTTCAAGAGAATACAAAAGGGAGGGAAGAGGGAATTTATATGCCTTTCTCGCTGTTATTTCTTTTGAATTCTGATTCAAAATTTCCTTTTTCGAATGTAACCGCAAACAGGTGACTTCACATGCAACTAACAAACCGCTTTTAAGACGCGTTCGAAAAATTACGAATAGCGACTGTTAGCTTCGTCATGTCAGTCAGTCCGCACGGAAACAACTCGGTTCTCACGAGATGGATTTTCTTGAAATTTTTTATTTGTGGATTTTGCGAAAATCTGTCGAGAAAATTTAAAATTCATTAAAACCTGACAAGAGTAACGGGTGCTTTACATGAAAGACCAACATACGTTTTTGATATCTCGCTCAATTCTTCTTAGAATGAGAAATGTTTCAGACAAAAGTTGTAGAGAAAATCAAGACACACTTTAAGTTCAATAACTTTTTTCCGAAAATCGTGCAGTTTATGAGATAATGTGAAAAAAATATATATGGTAGCGCGATAGAGGTCACAGATGATAATACAAAACGGCCCAAGCACTTAGCGTGGTGGATAACTAAGGCTACAGGCACACACACACTTATAATATATAATACGTATTTGCTTTTCCACGACAACAATGGTAACGCCAAAGCGCCTAAATGTAACATTGCACATACATTGCCTGTCTTGATAATGCTCAACTACATCACTCAGACCTACTTACACAATATATGAGCTACTATGTTATGTATTAAATTGCTTGTATTCAAGATCTGGCATCTCTAATACGTTATATCGAATCCCTCAGCTTCAGCCACGGATCGCATTCATCTCCCGATGGACTTAATTAGATACGGGACGCAGAGTTGAGAATGAATTGCTTCAGGTTCATTCAGATTATCTGACACTAGTATGCAAGTAACATCTGTGCATCCCCGAGGGAGGTCAGGCCAGGCATCCTGCATTTTTTTTTCATCTCCCTTCACATTCACATTCATGGTGTTTAGGTCAGGCGATCGTGGTGGCCAGTCACTGAGTTCTAGATCGGCTTGCCGCGACAGCCATTCTTCCAACAGATGAGAATTGTGAGTGGAGCTGTTGTTATTTGGAGGTAGATTGCCCCAGTGGGATTGTAGTGTTAGAGATGACACCCACATTGCAGGCCGTCTACGTTCTCTTCCAGTCTCTCCTCGGATATTTGACCCCAGCTATGAAAAGATATAAGAGCACTGCGCCTGGAGCTGAACATATATTAATGCTGTAACGCTCTCCCACTGGTATGGGCCTAAAATAGGCCAATCATTTGCTGAGATAAGCATTTTCACCATAATTAGAACGATTGATTAGTGGTACAGTACGTAGCTCTCAGAAAGCCTTATGCACTATAGTGAGTGTTCATGGCAATCAGGATATTCGACGCCGAATGTCGTGCAATGTGACCAGGTTTTTCAGTTCTCCATAACAGGGAGGAAAAGGTAAAATTTAAGCTATTTTAAAAATTGTGTTATAAAAATTATGTCTTAAGCGTAAATGTAACATAACATTGTTTGAAATTGCATTTATATACGTACAAATATAAATACTGGTTCCACGATTCACTCACCTGACTTAAATCATAAGGTCTGCTTCTTTTTTAAGTTTATCGGAGACCTTCTGGGTTTATTTTATTTTTCAAAATTCCAGTGTACTAGTCAACAGCAAATTTAAATCGCTGATTTCGGCGGAGCAGAAAATCGCGTATAACGTCTGGTTTAATCATTTCTACGAAGTAAGGTTTTCCTTTCTTTTGATTTCGAATTTGAGGGGTTGCAAACCTGCAGCCCCCTTTTGGGTGCGCGCCTGCTCGATATAACAGCGTGTGTCTGCTTATTAAGATTCGAAGCAGTCTTACTTTCCCTTGAAATTGCCCAATTTTCATTTCAGATTCGACAACTACAGCTGCTTGATGAGTTGGACGAGACACGCTCCATGACCAAGTTCCTTTCGTGCTGCTAACTTTTCCAATATGCATGCAGGTACCCTGCACATCCAATGCCAGCTCTTGCCTCCTATGTCCCGTTCTGGGAATTTTACAAATCAAAGGAAGCCACGTTCGAACTCAATAATCCCAGCCTGTAGTAACATTCCAAACTTCAACAAAACTCTCTATACAAAGGTCGATCATCAAAGCACAGTAAACCACTTCAGAGTCTCCGTGACTGAAATTACATTACTGATTAATGTTTATTAATATACCAACATATGCCCAAATAAGCAGTAGAAAGTTAATATTAAAATTACCCCAACATATTTCGGTGTTAATACACTACCTTCAGGGAGCTTACAAGTTGTGTTAGCCAAAGTTATGAATTATTGAATTGATAAAATACAATACAGCAGTATGTCGTTATGGCAAATTTAATCGTTGGTAAAATGTGGTCGCATATGTAATTCAGTTCCTCGTTGTGTGCGCGCGTGTGTGTGTGGTGTGCTGATACCAGATCGAACACCAAGTGATAAATAGCGAATAAAACCCTTGATTATTTTAAGACCTGAAAAAGCCGAAGGCGCTTCCTCTCAACACGTAAGCTAATAAGTATAATTCACTCTTCTCAGGTATAAACGCAAACCGACTTAAATCCCAGGAATTTTGGACATACTATTGAAAGTTTTAGGTTTTAAAAGCAAAGTGTCAGGAGCTCAAGTACTAATTCATATTTCGTATAAGAGGTAACCTACAATTTTAAAAATTCGTTTAATTTTACATTTTTTAAGAATAAATATTTTTGTCTAGTCTTATTCGGGCACGAACGATCCAAATCAGAATTCCAATGACCAGCGAAGGGAAAATACAAATTCCTACTGCCCTTCCATGTCTAGCCTCGCCAATGCGATACTGATATAAGGGTTAATCGGAAAGTAACGCCTTCTACGTTTTCTTCAAAGCATTTAAAAGTTAGGCATGTGAAAATTTCATAACACTTCATCACAGCTTCACTAAGTAATAATTCAAACACGGTTATAACGTTATGGAATTGTGTGGTTATAAAGGAGTGTTGTTACCAACGGGGAGTATAATGTTATGGTTAACAGTGAAGAATTGGTACCACAGAATGGTTGACGTTATAGACGAGGTGTCGCATAAACCGATGTCGTTATAACCGGGTTCGTCTGTATTTTTAACACAGTTTCCGTATTGCCAAAAGCTTCCTGCCAACTTTCGAACACATCACGTGCCCCTGCCTGACACAATTTGCTCCTTTCATCTGCAGCCACTGAAGCACTGCAATTTTCAATGTTTCGTCATTCATTTAACGGCATCCTGGCGGGCTGCTTTGAAAGGATCTAAACAGGTGAGAATCTCATCATGTGGGTTGAGGACTATGGGAGTAAGGGTGCCAACATTATCTGTCTAAATTCTGTAGTGCCTTCAGCGACTCGCATATTTGTGTGTGACTTGCAGATGTCATGGAAAGGCAAAAGTTCTGGTGTTTTTCTTGTGGGATGAACTCGAACGCGGCGAGCATTCAGAACGTTTCGTGTTACAGTATAATGATGACAGGGTCACTGATGTAAGTGTAGGCAAAGATTTCACACGAATAAGATTCTTCTCAGCCAAAAAGACTGTACCAACAATTTTCCCCGCTGACGACGCAGTCTTGCTTGGTCCTCGTGTTACAGCCACTCCATCGACTGCTGCTTGAATTCATGTCCAAAACGTCGGTCTCATCCACCACGACAATTTGCAAGAGGAAACTCTCGCCTGCTGTATCAGATAGCTACAAAACCTTAAGCGGTGATTACTTCCCATTTCTATTTTCCTGCATGTCAGCTTTCTTAGCACCCAATAGGCACACAACTTGAAACAGTTAAATTATTCTGAATTTGCCATTTCAGAGCCTTACACCAAAGGTATAGCGTTTTAGCGACGGTCGCCAAGTGTCAGTTCGTCAACCGGGCATATGTTTTCAGGCATGTTTGCTTTGAAAGTGCCATCTCTCTGCGGGTTGTCATGAATTATTGTTGCTGCGGTTCCAGTTTCTTCAGTGCCTACTAGCAATTATCAACATGACCAGCAACATACGTGTCATGTAACACTGACGCGCGTTCGCGTAAACGTCGTTGCCGTGGAAAAGCAACAAGTATTAGATATTCTGAGTAAATTAGACTACAAATTTTATACCACTATTAATCGTTGAAAATACATAACTGGGATGTCTCAGCTAAAAATTATGAGCACCAGTCAAGGACATATTCACAAATACGAAAACCTAAAAAGAAAAATACATAATTGCAACGCCAACATATTTTAACCAAAAATGTTTTCTTAAATAAAGTTGTGTTAGTCTAAAAAATGTATACTTAAATTTATATTTATTAATCAATTAAAATATACAAAGGAGATGTCTCAGCTAAAAAATAGTAAAAGCAGTCCCGTTACAGGCCCGGAGGGGCCCACATGGTTCCAGGAAGTTAAGGTTCCCAGATTTCATGACAACGGCACAGGATGGTGGTAGGTTGTCAGCCTTACGCACCGGCCGACTTTACCCCCACGAAATGCTCCTGGTACTCATTTCTATTACAGGCTGAGTCGACCCCAGGGCCATGGTACGATCGGGAGGATTTTATGTCAATGAAAAATCCAATGATGAACGGACGTACATACATGGATGACGGAACTAATAGTCGCTTTTCGAAATTTTGCAAAAGCGCCTCTAAATTGCTACAAAACCCCGTACCGTGGTAACGAAACGCACTACACATTCGTGACCGACACAAACTAGCAAATTTGACACTGATAATGGCACCAGAACAGCAGTCGAAAGGCCTAGGGCATAACGATACCAGATACACACAATGTAATAAAGGTCGTTGGTATTTGATAAAAGTAAATATATTTCAGAAAAGCACACTGTATTCACAACGTAAAGTTACGAGTGACTGAAGTCGTGATGTCAGCGATACGCTTACGTCACTTCCAGTTTTGACCTTAGAAAATTTAATGGCCCTAATATTTGCAAGTTTTGAGGGACACAGCCTGGTTTGCTGAAGGCTCAGTTCTGCTGGGATGTTACACACTATCGATTAAATATTTAACGACGCATAAAACAAATATTTGCTTTCCCCGTGAGGGCCAAGCACCCCCAGATAGGAAATGCTCAAGAATAAATGTAATGGAACCGTGATTCACTGAAACTGACAGAATTAAGTAAAAAAAAAAGTTTTCAATGATTCCCTCGGGAATTGAACCCGCGACCTTCCAACTTGTAGCACAGTACCTCAGCCATCTGCGCCACCGCGTACCCTCGCATATGGGTAATGCCGGACCGGAAATGTCAGAAGCTACATTAGCCATCGGATTTCAGTAAGCAGTAGCCAGGCGATGTTGCATTTGGTGTGCGCGGGGAGGATGTTAACTAAGATACGACAGTTCTGACACGACGCTGTGGTAATGATGCTACTAAGACGATGAGTCACAATGACACATTCAGCTAAAATATGTGAAGTATGAGAAATTTGAGTTTTCCCACACCAATTACCACAGGAAAATATGTAAATACTTTCTCACGTTGGTAAAAATTATCCAGAGTTGAATTTCGATGGAGCCCAGCAGTTTGGCAGCACAAAGTGTGGAAAATACGGAATTTTCTGTCATTCTGTCATGAGATTTGACTTTACGTATGAGTCCCTTCGTCAGGGAGAAAATTTAAAAAAACTAAATATCCTGTAGGGAAAGGAAAGTGCTAGATGTTTCGAATACACCTGCAATACGAACAGTTTACAGTTGTATAATAAATGCACAGTTGTGTTTGACAATGATTTGCTGATTAATTAATAAAAGGGATGTCTTCTATTAAGTTAAACAACATTAAAATTGTCTGGGTATTACACATAACCTTCTGTAATCATCTGTCCATCACCGTCCTATCAAATTCGCACCCAAGACGGGGGGCTGCCTGGCTGCGCCCCCCCCCCCCAAATCCAGCCCACCAAAGGCGCAACAGCCCCCAGTGGGCCAGGGCCTCCTCAGTATCGAGACTTCACGATCAAACTCAGACACACCTCACTAGGTACGACTCCTCTGGACGAGTGACTGGCCCGTCGCAGAGACCTCAGCCTTTCAACACACAACACTAATAGGAGACATCCATGCCCCTGGCGGAATTCGAACCCGCAATCCCGGCAAGCGAGAGATCGCAAACCCACGCCTTAGACGGCGCGACCAATGGAATCGGCCATGAAAGAACGTGTAGTTGTATTTATATGTACGAGTATAAAGATGCATTTCAAACCAATGTTATGTGACATTCATGTGCATGACATGATTTTTATAACGTAGTTTTTAGAACCAAACATATACAGAGTTATTCAAAATGGTTGTCGGGGTCATACACAATACACTCCAGATGCGACCCCATATGATTTATTCTATGGGGTTACGTCAAGGATCAGGTTCATGTTCCTCTTCTTCCCGTAAGTATCCCGGAACTGAAGGTACGAATCAGAACCGCCAATGAAACCATCACCGCTGACATGCTACAAACAGTTCAGAACGAAGTCGATTATCGTGTTGATGTTTGTAGAATCACAAAGGGTGCAAATATAGAGCACCTGTAACGTATGTAACAAAAACTTGGAGTGTTAATCTATTAAATAAAAAAAAACATATACTCCCATCTCAAGTGTATTGTGTATGACAAGTTGTTAAACCCCCTACAATCATTTCGAATACCCCTGTATTACGTATAGCCTCGAGGTCAGCTCCTCCTAAATGAAAAATCTATGTGCGCAGCTCGTGCTCATTCAAGCTTCCCTTGGAAGGCTACGAAGATGGTTTCAAGGTTTTACAGATAAATTTCCTTATTGGTGGTTCTTGATATAAATGCCGAATTAAAACAAGAAGAGATGTTACGAAATAGTAACAAATACGAAATTTGGTTTCGTCGTCTAATGACGTCTGTTGTCCATAAAACTGGAGAAAAAAAAATGTCCTTTTCAACAGTGAGTGACACTTTCAAACCGAGGTCTTCAGTGATTTAATATTAAATAGACTACTTTTTTTTTGTTAAAAAGAATCTTCGAATTCTAATTCTGAGGTGTCAATATCATACTGTCTCAGTATTTACGAATACAAAATGATATATAAGGGAAGGTAAAAACAAAATTATGCAGAATCCGGTTGGCATCCATTTTGACACGTAACTGACGACACAGTTTGTCGAACTTTACGTATCTCCTGAACAGGCTTACTCAAGAATACACTGAGCAGAAGTTTATAGCATTAAAATATGCCTATATTAAGTGCGCTATACACTCTCAGGTAAACTGAGCGATTTTACTGTGTGACGTCATACCTGACGCGAAAATTGAGCTAACTACGCAGTTTTGACAGGCAATAGCGCAGGCCTTAGAACTGTCATTTCCAGTCGTCTTTCACACACAGAACTGCGCAGTTCACTAATGGAATCCCACAGTTTCCTCAGTTTACCTGCCGATACCACGATGGCGTCATCTCAAGGCACATCCGTTTCTAGCAATTAATTCAGCAGAAGAGCATCGCATTATATATTCCTTTCCAAATACCACTTCTTTCTCCACATTTTACGCTTTATTTTCTTCTTTTCGGATATCATTATGGCCGATGGCCTAGCGAACAGCAAACGACAGCCTTGTTTTTATCCACCATAGTCACACGCACCAGAAGACACAGAACTGACAAAAAAAAACATGACAAACCTGATGGGAAACCTGTGCTGTGCCAGAGAATATTCAGTTCAGTTTTTCGTGCTGTTTTTTACACAGTTAAACTGCACAGTTTAACTTAGAGTGTATGGGGTCCTTGAGAATGATTTCCATACTACAGAACAATGATGTCACAACACGATGGACGAGCTATGACGACCTTCTTCTGTAGTATTATGCCAAATACATACTTGGCTGACTGGCGACAAATCAAATCAAGAAATCGTTTGTGATCAAATACTGTTCGCTACAAAAGACTCAGTAAATTAAAGGGCATGTAAAAAAGTTTCCAGTGTTGTGGTAAATAGTTATCATAATCATAACAAGTAATTAGCGTCGCTCAGGGATGAACAGAAATTCAGTTCGGTCAACGAAGATGGTCATGCATTCCTCTTTGGATTGCCTCACCCTGAAGATGAAGGCACTAGGACCTTCGAAACTTCGGCACAATAACAACGACGCAGCAATAACATCCCAGAAAACTGATCAGCAAAACCTTTGTGAGCAACTCAAATTTCTTTATCTTCAATTTTGTGGTAAATTTGACGACTCCCTCATGCTATATAAGAGTAAAATTGTCAGATGGGTAAACGGCAAGGACATGAAAGGAAGGCGATGTAACCTAATCGAGATACTGTCACGGTTTTTGTGCCAGGAAAAGGTTAAACGAGAAAACCGCCAGTCACAATATCCGGTGCATCAGACGAGATTCAAACCCATCAGACTGCTCGGTCAGGTTCTGATGTTGGTTGCTAATTTTGTCATAGATCCATAGAAGCCTAAGCACGCCTAGATTATAGAAAAATAATTGCAATCACAAAATAAACGTAATATTTTAACAGCAACGCAATTAGGTGGCCCTAGTGCAGGCCTTTCCATCTATTGTTTTTACTCGTGTGAATAATTCGCACATGTAAAAAAAGTAAAGCGTTTAATATACAACAATTATTTTATTTAAATCGTAATGAACATTAAAACTTTTACTTACTAATGCTGGATGCTGAGTAATTTCTTATGCGTATTAACGAATGTAAGCAACGTAAAAATAAGAAAGCAAGCCTTTGTAGCACGTGTAAATAAAAAGCAAAACTTTGTAACTGACAGACCTATATCAAATGCAGGGCAAGGGAAGTACATTAAAAAGGTTAGCTTCCCTTGCCTCCTGCTTGAGACAGCACTGTCAATTTTTAACTTTAGCTTTTCGTTAAAAAATTATTTTTTGTAAAGTAATTAATAATCACAAAGGAGATTGCCCTCAATGTCGAATCACAAGCTGCCCAAAAAGTGCATGTTGAAAGAATTTATTCGGTAGTTCAGTACATCACGATGTTGCCAACAAATCTTAACGTTATGATACCATGTTGACTATCCTGCACACCGGCCCTCTGAAACGGTCAGGCCAATCGAGATTATATTCACTGGGTGATTTTACATCTTAATAACACCAATCGCAATGCAAATTATCGTCTCTAAATTACCAATAATGATGGCTTCGTAATTTTATTGTCGCTAACATACGGGTTTCGTTCAGTGCAAATTTTTAATAAGTATCAGCAAATTTTGACGTCAGGAATTTTTCTGCGCATGAGCTTATGCACAATGGCACGAAGACGTGCATAGAATGAGAGAGGAATACAGCTCCACATAATCACACATCAGCACTATAGATGGACACAGCCATCATGTTCAAACCTGCGGAAAGCCTGGGTAGACATTTCTTATGGGGCAGCTCGGCCACTAGAATGAGTGTGGACGTGGTGGCACGGGGGCGAATTCCTGTCCACATTAGGCACCACCACCACCACAACAAAAACAAAAACAACAGCCGCTCTCATTGGTGGCGAGGCCTAAGAAAAAGTCGGCCTGATCATTCTAACACTGGGCTCATGGTTAGAATCCCATTCTGGACATGGTTTTGGGGTTTATCAGCGTTTTTGTCATGTTTATATTGTTCCCTTGCGCACAGAGGCCTTACAATGGGCTGCTGCCCGTGCCATTACCTCCTACCGAGTGTCTAAATATGATTCCTAGTTAATAATTCAATTTAATTCAATTCATTTCAGTGGGTATTTATTAACGAGCGGGCTTAACAGCACAAGTGCCTATTATAAAGCCAGCACAAAGACACAAATAAAATAAAATAAAAATGCAAATACACAAAATCAAATCACTAAACAAACAAAATAAAGAAAAATTCGATATAAAAGCAGTACTACGGCAAACGCCCTAAACTCAGGAAGAAAAAAAAAAACATAGATCAGTTCATATAAATATATAACAGACAAGCGCAGAATTTTGTTTCAAAAAAGTAAAAAGTTTGCTAAAAGTATCAGACGACTTCGCACACACGGTTAGCAGCCGAAGTATATCTACCGATCGCAGAGTTTTTGCAAATGAGAGTGAACAAGGAGTTTCGAAAATTACGAGGAGCTAGTACAGCAATAGTATCCAAAACAATAGTAACAATAATGTAACCCACGTTAGTGTTTGTTATTGTAACCAGCAGTAGCAGCAGCGACAGGCGCAGAATCAGAAGGCCTGGCACTTTTAAGCAAACAGAACTACAGCTAACTGGTTGGCCATCCTGCATACGCCGAAACGTTACTAACTTATTGCATGACAACTTCACGCAACTGTACGCAATCTCAGTCTGAAAATGGAGTCGGATAAATGTTTAGACATACTTCGCTGTATTCGTACGTGAACACAGGTTCTCCTTGTTATCTGTAGTGGCAGAATCGGATGAAATTTGGTGGAGGTTCTTAGACCTTTGACTCACCCTTGCCGTTGCAGGTTACAGTCGATAACAGCACTGTAATGGCCACCAGGGCACCAGTTCCCATGGCGCGTCCGCACTCACTCAGCACAAGCAACCGACTGCCAGGCTCACTTCACTACCTGTCCGACTGCCTCTCCCCTCTCCCCTTTACCATTAAAACGACAGAAGTAAACACATATGCTCGGTGCAACAGGGACACAAAGCAACGGCACAACATTACGTTATAAGGACGTCAATACGCATCTTTCGCGGCGAACATTTTTTTGTACGTGTACGTTTGTTAGCGACTGTTAGAAGTGAAAGACGAATATGTCTCTGTGTACGTACTGAGGGCGTGTAGAATAGCTCCAATCAACCTTAGTCTTGGTCGTGGATGGATGTGAGAGGTCAGCTTCAAGCCCCGGCCGCTTTACCCTCAGTGAAGGAACTTCAATAAGCACTCACTAGCAGGCTGTTGAAGGAAATATCTCTTGCCCCCGTCGGTAGTGAACTAGAAAATGTATTGAATGAAAAGCGAAAAGGTGAAGTTTTATCTGTTCATATGGGGGGGGGAGTGGAGGTACAACTCCACGCACCCTTAACATCGCCATTAAAAATATCAGTTTCACGACCCGGCTGCTTTATATCCAGGGGAAATGCGCCGCCGGCACCCATTGCATATGAGACTGGATGGGCTACAGAGAGGGTTTGGACACTTGGCAGGGAACAGGCGAAGCCTGATTTATTGTGTGTCCCATCCGCACAAAGGGACTAGATAAAATCAGGAAACCCTTAAAATAGACGGTGTCACGGCCGATATTCGACTCAGATACCTGTCGAGTGTTAGGGCAGAGACTGTCACTTAAGCCAAACTGCTTAACACGTCAAGTTTCTGGTTTCTTTAACAGAAAAACAGACGTGATTTGGCTCAGCTCACGTGCCTCTAACAGAAAAACAGACGTGATTTGGCTCAGTTCACGTGTATCTAACAGAAAAACAGGTGTGATTTGGCTCCGCTCACGTGTATGTAACAAAAAATCAGGTGTGATTTGGCTCAGCTCACGTGTATCTAACAAAAAAAAACAGGTGTGATTTAGCTCAGCTCACGTGTATCTAACAGAAAAACAGGTGTGATCTGGCTCAGCTCACGTAAGAAAAACAGGTATGATTTGGCTCAGCTCACGTGTATCTAACAGAAAAACAGATGTGATATGGCATAGTTCACGTGTCTCTAACAGAAAAACAGATGTGATTTGGCTCAGCTCACGTGTGTATTCCATGAATTCAATCTGCTCTTAATATCTTCCTGAATAGAATTTTGATTTGTTAAGGCTGTTCCCAAATTTTACATTTACCTGGTGCAAGAGACAACTTAGAAAGTAACATTGAGAAAGTTGTACGTGTCGGGGAACCTGATAGACACAGCACACGATAAGTGTTGTAGCAGCTACATAAAAATAAACAAACACACTGAGTTTTTTGCTTCAGTCAGTCTGTGAACGCACAGTTGGACCAGCCCCTCGCCTCTCTCGCCCAATCTCCGTCACAAAGGCACAAACCATACCGGTCTTATGTCAGCTGTTCAGTGTGAACAGGACACTCAACTCGTATTAAAACGCAACCTACAGGGCGTATGTAAATGTTTGGACAAACTTCATGGGTGAGTTCCCCTCACCACAAAAAAAAAAAAAAAAATCATAAAAAAACATGTCCCCAAACAGTTTTCGAAATACAATCTCTACATCCGCCAGACCATAATCCTTTAGATTTAACCTAATAAACATAACTCTACCGTTTATTCAGCAGAAAGCGTAATAAACGTAACTCTACTTTTTGTGTAGCAGTAAGCCTAATAAACACAGCAATACGCATAATAAGTATAAGCCTACTGTTTATATAGCAGTAAGCATGATAGCACAATTATGTTTATTTAGCAGTAAGCATGATAGCAGAACTACTGTTTGTTTAGCAGTAAGCATGATAAGCATAACTCTACTGTTTATTTAGCAGTACGAATGATACGACTAACTCTACTGTTTATTTAGCAGTAAGCATGATAGCATAACTGTTTATTTAGCAGTAAGCATGATAAGCATAACTCTGTTTATTTAGCAGTAAGCATGATAGCATAACTCTACTGTTTATTTAGCAGTAAGCATGATAAGCATAACTCTACTGTTTATTTAGCAGTAAGCATGATAGCATAACTGTTTATTTAGCAGTAAGCATGATAAGCATAACTCTACTGTTTATTTAGCAGTAAGCATGATAGCATAACTCTACTGTTTATTTAGCAGTAAGCATGATAAGCATAACTCTACTGTTTATTTAGCAGTAAGAATGAAAATAACTACTGTTTATTTAGCAGTAAGCATGACAGCGTAACTCTACTGTTTCTTTAGCAGTAAGCATGATAAGCAAAACTGTACTGTTTATTTAGCAGTAAGCATGATAGCATAACTACTGTTTATTTAGCAGTAAGCATGATAAGCATAACCCTATTGTTTATTTAGCAGTAAGCATGATAAGCATAACCCTACTGTTTATTTAGCAGTAAGCATGATAAGCATAACCCTACTGTTTATTTAGCAGTGGGCATAACAAATCGATCTTCAGAAGAAGTCGCATTTTATTCTTGTTGTAAAAATGCCAACAAACTTCTGAAGTGGTCCACGCCGGTCATTGTTTACACCACCACCACTGTCTTGTAATGTAAAAACATACAAAGCGACATTGTTTTAGTTTTTATTTTGTCTCGTCAAGCTGAATACGACAGACTGCTGACAGTGTCACTGTTATGTCACTTACACCCTCGTTGCTCTCAGCTCACCTACACGTAGAGGTTGTTGGCTAGGATATAGCTCTCTGTTAGCAGCCAGCCTGTGTGCACAAGCCATTGTCACCTCAACGTGCCTTTTGGCCACCATATCCAAGTTAAAATGTCGGATTAGATACTCTTCTTCATTTATTCACGCAAAGAAGTCTCACGTATCTACTTCTTCACTTGTAGCACAGTAGAACTCCGCTTATCCGGACGCCGGTTATCCGGATCACCAATTATCCAGATCGGCTTGACCCTTCGGGTAAATTTGTCGAGAATTATACAAAACCTTGCCCTCAAATTACCGGTTATCGGATCAAGTACAGTACAGTGTTATGGTTTCTAGAATTTCAAATTAGGAGTGGTCGAAAGGTTTAGACGCAGGTACGTACTGTAAATTTTAACAGCCGAAATTCAAAGTGCCAATGTAGCCTATTTTCAAAGAAAAATCCAATTATCCGGATTTTCTACATATTCGGATGGCTCTCCGTCCCCATTAATCCGGATAAGTGGAATTCTACTGTTCTTCCCTTATTCCAACCCACCCCGTTCACAGAAATGATAAACATGTAATTACTTCTCTTTAAAAGCATTGTGGGCTGGCTAACATAGGCCAGAAGGGCTGTTAGGCAACTCTGCTTCTAGCCTTCAACTGCTCCATTCCAGAGGTTCAGTACAGTTCAGTGTGACTTTGGTTACGGATTTACTACTAGGAGTTTCATTTATTCAACTTCAAGGTCTTTTGGAATGTAATGCCGTATAATCTGATAATTAACAAAGTTTCGGATAAACCTGCTGCCTTCATCATCAGGGTAGACGAATCATTTTCTACCTTCAAGATGAAAATATCAGGCTAATATCTTTGACGCTATTTCGTATAAGTGATCTTGAATTCCTTTTTCCTTTTCGTTTGTTATGGTGTGTGTTCGGGCGATGTTTACATGGGGCCCTTCTGCTACTGAATTCCCCGGAATGCAAAGAGCCCTTATTGCTACTTACCGCACAACCTTGCAACAAAAATTCTTTCCCTTCTTGATGCTCCCCGACTAACGAAAGAGCATCACTTATGTTTAAAATTCCCTATGCTTCGAATTTCTGTATTTCCTTTACGAATAACTTAGAAGAAGAGAAAGAAGTACGGAGCATTGCAGGAAGGAAGCTGACTTTGGGATGCCGAAGTACCGGGAAACATGCCCAGTGTCATTTTGTTCACCACTAATCTTTCGTGAAGAGGCCGAGACTCGAACTCTGACCGACGCGGTACGGCCCCAGAGGCTAACAGCTTGAACTAGTCTTAGTAATCCAAAGCATTAATAATTCAGTTTCGTACCTCAGATTAAACACTAGCGTCTCCGTGAAATAATGACAACACAATTATGGAAAACGGCGCAGTTTATGCGGTGTATCATAATAAACATAAAAATAAATTCTATGGGGAAATATTAGGTTTTTTGAAGATAAGAAAGAGGATAAACGTAGTAACCAAGTTGAGTGAGAGGGTTAAAACGGCCATTTCCGATATTCTAGAAAGATGGCAAGCCGAGCCCTCTCTGGAGATCTCGCTTTGGAAGAGGCTATGGACATGTCGTTGAGACAGACTACGTGAAGATTATTATTATTATTATTATAAATTAATAAGGTGCATATTGGGTGTCTCATATTGTGACCATTCGAGAATACTTGTAAAAGCTAGCAGATACGGATTAGTTCAGCGCCCAAGCCAGACTTACGCTGCGTCGTAAAATAAACACACTGTAAATATTCGTGTGTTACTTTCTAGGAAGAAGTGTTTCTCCATAAAACTTCTCCGGTCTGTAAACACACTCTTGGAATGTATTTATGAAAAAATTGAAGGCGCTAATTTGAACTAGCCTGAAGTGATTCCACCCTTCACCCAACTGCGACCTCTAGCCTGAGCGATATTGCATCTGTAGGTTTCGTGTCAGCAGAGTCAGCTGGGCTAACTCGAGTGAGACAGATCTGTTACACTAACTGTCTGGGTGTTCACAAGGAAGCGTATGTTGACAGTAATTGGCTCTAATTACCCGTGTGCATTTTTGTTGGGTCCCGTAAGAGGGCAGTTCCCAGGCTCGTGACACGATGCTTATTTTTCAGTACTCAACAATATCTTCGCGGAGCAGCGGTGTACATACACTGGTGGAACGGGGACGAGCTTGCGCACTAAATAGCACTGACGAGGGCTGCATCACAGAACGTTGTAACTGTCAGTCTCTTCTGACGCGGGACGGAAACGAGCGTGCCATAATCCGTGGTTCACAGAGTTTTTTTTTATCCACCACCCAGAGCCATAAATTTTATTGGTCTGCGACTCAAGCAGTACCAGGACCTTCAGTAGATCGCCGAAGACTTATAGTGGAGGAAGAGAAGTTGAAAGAAATGTAAAAGGAGAGAAGGAACAGCAGCAGCAACAACAACAACAAAACGTAAAGTTCATCCTAGAACGTGCCACAAATGCCCTCAGGGGAAGTAGGTGTAGCTATACTCTTTCTTTAACATCGGCGCTAAAAGGGGGTGGGTGGTCAACGCCACGCCCCGGCCGCTTAATTCCCGGGAAAGACCCGGTACCCATTGTACGGAAGTCCGGGTGGTCCCAAGGACCGGGCTGGATGGGCGCGGAAAATCTCACCCCCACCGGGTTTCGATTCCCGTACCATCCAGCCTGTAATGAGTCGCTATACCGACTGAGCTATCCCGGCTCACCACCACCACCACCACCACCACTAACAACAACAACAACATGAAGAAGCTACAAAGCAAGTCTGCTTACTGCAGGATCGTAGCAAGCTGTTGCTTGGTCAGACATTGGTACATAGTACCGCCGCCAGGCAGCAGCTTTGTTCTCCACTGCACGAAATAAAGCGAGGGGCGCA
>Ga0123357_10003226_pt1 | contig 18578 bp, 4 predicted proteins | sample TergutEmb28metaG_FD_89873 | JGI IMG/M metagenome (GOLD analysis project Ga0123357, IMG submission 89873) | Embiratermes neotenicus P4 segment gut microbial communities from Petit-Saut dam, French Guiana - Emb289 P4 | ecosystem: Host-associated > Arthropoda: Insects > Digestive system > Gut ...
GTGCTACAAATCGGAAGGTCGCTGGTTCGATTCCAGATGGTGTCATTGGAATTTTTCATTGACATAATCCTTCCGATCGCACTGTGGCCCTGGGGTCGACTCAGCCTCTAATAGAAATGAGTACCAGGAGTATTTCCTGGGGTAAAAGCGGCCGGTGCGTAAGGCTTACAACCTTTACACCATCCTGGGCCATTGTCACGTAATCTGGGAAAATTAACTTCCTGAAACCCTCTGGGCACCTCGGGCCTGTAATGGGACTGATTTACCTTTTTCTACAGATAGAGATAAATTAACGAAAGACGACCTCACAAGTTTTCACAGAACTACTTGGTCACGAATAACGATATGGAATCAGCCTTTCTCAGGCCTATTAGGTTTCGGGCCGCATTCACAAAAGTGCGAAAAGCGACTATTAGCTTCGTCAAGTCTGTCCATCCGTCTGTCTGTCCCTTTGTCAGTCCGCATGGAACAACTCGACTCCCAAAGAAGGGGTTTCCATGAAATTTGATATTTGAGTAATTTTTTCGCCTGCTGGATAACTAAGGCTAGAGACACACACCCAGAATGTGTAATACTTATGTCCTTCCCACTCCAACAATGGTTGCACGACCGCGCATCAAGGTTACGTCATACATATATTGCGTGTCTTATTTATATACTGTCATTTGATACATTTCCTGCAGAACTAAAATTTGACTTGACTTTAACTGTTTGCAACGGCCCATCCTTCTGCCCCTAACTCCAACGCGACTCACATTCAATTTAAAGATTATTCATTTATTGTTATATTGAAAGAGGATATTTCCTGCTTTCGTTTGCTTGATAATGTGTCAGAAGAAGTATTTTAGAATCAGTAATAATATCTAAATTACAATTCAAGACTTGTGCGTTTAAAAATCTCTTCTGGTGAATTACTGTTCCAGCTGAGAGACAAATTATCAATTTTAAGCATTTGACAATGCTGGAATGAAAGAAAAGTGAAGTCTGTGTATACAGCAATGAATAAAGTCAGCTCTTATACCTCACGTAACATTCAAATGAATGTTAAATATTTTACTGCCTTAGATATTTAGAGAAGACGAGACACTAATAAGAGTTATGACTTTTCATAAAGTTTCTTTCGACTTTCAAAGTTTCAAAAAATACAGAAATAAGATATAAACGTCAAATGTTTTTAAACCCTCCTTTAGTGACAAAAATCAAACCGACAGATTATTATAGCTTTTAATATTATTATTATTATTATTAATAATAATAAACGGCAAATGGGCTGTCGCCCGGTGGCAGTAATTATTATGCATGTACATAAATATGAAATTAGGATCTAAGAAATTTAAGTCGGGAGGGCTACACAAGAAGCATGCAGTAGCAACTTGGAGTCTTGGGAACCATCTCAGCATTCGCTTATAGACAGGGAAACCAAGAAAAACCTGCGCCACAGTAGCCGGTCGCAGAACCTTCCGGATACTGACTTCTAGCCAGCAATCTGGCAGCTATGTAAGACAGCAATACACACATAGTAAATCAATACACATGAGGTAAAAAAGATACCCACAAGATAATAACTCAATACACAAAAGACCAAATACAGTTAGTAGCAATGCACATAGGAATAGCAACAAAAGGGGGAGAAATTACTGCACTTAGTTTCTAATATTGTTACTCCACATGTAATGTACACCAATTTTAACAGGACCTTCACTTCACTTCACCACCTGTAAATACCCTTCACGGTACGCTCCAATTTACCCCCTTCACTGCACTACACTTCACTTCACTTCACTGCACTTTTTAGATAATTTACAACACACACATATTCCATCCAGTTCACCACATTAATCACTCTCCTAACCCCTTTCTAAACGCATTTGGTTTGCAGGGGAGAGTCCCTAAAATTTCCGCAGGTAACCGGTTCTAGAGTCGGGTGGTCCTGTTCACAAAGGAATATTTCCCGATATCCGTCCGTTGCCTCCTGTTCCTGACTTTCCGTTCATGATAACCCTGCTCAGATAGTTGGGCCGTTGTAATGTGTCACCTATAGCCTTGTCGCTCAAGACAACAGTAAATTTATTCTCATCGAAATTATTAGTTCCATAAAATTGCACTCTTTTTTCTGGTAACCTGAAATTTTACTGTCCATTTTGCATTAGTATTAAACCTTCGATGAAGCTGGGGTTTAAATACAAACTACCGCGCCGGACGGATGGACGGATGTTTAATTTACTCTGTCCTAAAATGCATTTACGGTTGTGCGGTGTACCGAGGATGGCGGCATGTGGCGCGTTCACGGTTCAAACATTGCACCGACGCCGAAACTGAAGAGGTAAGGGTCACTGATGTGTGGTTAGCAGCCTATTCCTGCTCAATAATATTAAGCTGCAAGATTCAAATCAAGAACCATCTACTTACTCTGTCACTTCTCTCTCCGACGTAACTATAATGTATATTAATTTGGAATCTTTATTGTTTTGAGACAGAATAAACACATTTCCCACTACATAAGTCATACGGTTTGAAAGTACCAGAAAAGCATCTTAAGTAGAAAGAAATTTAATCAGATCAGAGTTTATCCCCTTAGACGCAAAAGTAACATAAATTATATTTAAGGATTCAGTGCGTGCCGCGCAACAAACACTTTCCCATCATTATAAAAACTAACCCGTTGACGCTGTGTAGTACAAAATCGCTGCTTGGCTGTGTCCGTAATTATTACACACCAACGCTTTGCAAGAAGAATTTAGGATTTTTTGGATGTTACAATTCGTGGTACACAGAGTATCTACTGAAATGGTTAAATCTTGTTCGAATTTTGCTCCCTGAAAACTAGTTAGTGTTATACAGTTGTGATTTTCGATTTATCGAACTGATAGTGCACGGGGTCAGATCGATATTTGAGAGGCCTGCTCTGCATGCTGTCTGGGAAGGGCAGGAGCTTTCCTCGTGCAGCAAAACCTTGGAACGGCGCAGCCTGCCGCACTCGTTGGCTATACAGCAGCAGCAACTGCCTGGCAGCAGCGCCTTATCCACTCAAATGAAAAGGATGGTGCTGGTATATAGAATGCCATTTATCACCATGCCTTTGGCCCATACCACTCTCCAAAACTACCACTAAACTCCAATTTGTACGTTTAGAAGAACTAACTGTGTTTGTACTGCCTCAGCTCACGTAAGCACAAGACTGTCATTTGTTAATAAATAATTAGAGTAAGCAGGTGGACACTGTATGTGCTAAAGAGCTGCCATATATATGTATTTGGTGCCATGTCAGGAATTCGAGGAGTGGCAAGCAAGTAGTTCGCTCTCCTGCAAAGGTATGAATCTTCCCTCTATGTCTAGACAAGAGCTGCTCAGAATTTGAATCTGCCGGATAAGTACGAACGTTCAAAAACAGCTCCATTTCGGTGCTCGATAAACCTGCTTATTAATAAAACAAACTTTGTTCTCACAAATAACACTTCTCAAAAAATAGTTTTTTACACATTAAAAAACTCTTATGTAGCACATGTTCAGTGCAGTCGAAAAATGAATTCTTTTTCAGCGTCAGACTAGCTGTGAAGACTATAGAATATACACGGTTTCTTTTGATACTTGGCAGACCGGCAACAACCTGCGCCCTAGAGTTTCAGAAGCGTTGCTCCGCTGTACTAGAGGACCTTCCTCAGGTTTTATAACGAATAAATCGATATATATGTATATATAAATATATGTGTGTGTGTCTATATATCCCTGTTGCGTTCATTGGCTTCAGTTTAATGTACCGATACCACACAACAGTAATCTGCAAACAGTTGCTATCAATGGAAACCTTGAGGTTAAATCTCAATTTTATAGAAACCCCTGTAAAGTAAAGAAATGTAATTTTGGCGTGAAAGAATAAAATAAAAGTTTAAACCCATTCTTTTAGGAAATAAAATATTTAAGCACAGTTATGAAAACCAAAATGTTATTTTCGGTGATTTAAGCTGAAAAGAGCTACCAGGCGATTACGTACGAATAAAAGCTTTTTCAATATTATCAAAACTATATTCGCCGCTTCCATTACCACGAAGAGGGCTCGTGGAGTTTGTAAAAGTCGTTAGCGGAACCCTGGATTTCTAAGAAACCCAGACAGAATACCACTGAAATGAAGCGTTCAAGGTACATCACATTGGTGGTGATGGAAAACTGGACAACGGTGTCCAAGAAGTAAATACATACATTCTGGACAAAGCTTTTCCGCCAGTAGTTCATAAAGAGATGCCATTGCCAAAGGAATATTTGGCTCTTCAATACCGCCCAGAGACGCCCACCAGAAATATCATTACAGAACACAACTTTTCGAAGAAAATTGCTGAATTTGTCAAAAGTAAAAATTTCAAAATGTTAAAATGTATATTCGTCACGCCATGATGAGACTTGTTGCTTGGTGTAGGGAATGGCGAGATTCCGTCCGACTGTACACAGAGAACAGTAGCTACTTCTGAAGGACACTCAGCGTTCTCGTCGTCTTCACCCGTCAGACGCTCTTGCAACAGCCGCGAGCGAGCTCCCACTTCACAAAGAACCCTCTCTTTATACACAAAAGCACTCAACAGCAGATCATCTTTCGGTAGCTCTTACTTTCTAACAACACAACCAATATTACAACTCTGCAGTCTTCACTACAGTGGGCAATAAGTTAATTCTACAAACTGGCGTCGAGATCAAAATGGAAACCGAGGAACATTGTCTGTAACGACTTAGTGCAAAGTCAGTATCGTCAAATTCTATGGAACAGATTCATTTTCAGAAAGCCGATAGTCGCTAAGCTAGTCAGGAAATCTTAGGACTTTTTAGCAGCCGAAGATTCGTTACTGTGTTCAGGAATAACACATATAAGTTCATATTTCGAGTCAAATTAGTCCAATACATATATTCATATGCTACACATGTAACATCCATGCTAACACTAACACGTTACAAATGCAACTTATCTACGTTGTCTCATCCTGTTTCTGCTACAGAGTTAATTTGTTGAAACTGCTTTACATACTTTCTAAGGTACCTACGCAATCAACTCCCTACCACCGACTAGTTTTTGAAATGTTAACCTTTTAAAGCCTACTGGTTACGTGATGCACCAACAGGTTTAACATTCAACAAATGTACGGTTTGCTCACAATGTATTTATGTGTTTTGTATTTATCTGAGAACAAACAGCGGCTTGTGTCACAGCATAAACTGATTGGTTTTTATAACCGAGATAAAAAGTGTTCACTGCGCGGTACGGAATGGGCCTTTAAATAAAGCGGTGTGCCATTCGTCTTTAAAAGGTTACTCAAGAAATACCCCGCCTATTATTCAACCCGCAAATTCAAAGTGTATTTGTTTATAAGATCTGATCCATGCATGTGGAATGAGGAGTTCAGATTGATGTAACATCATTATTGTTTTAAAAAAAGGAGCGTAAAAAGGATTAATTTATGAAGCAATTATCGCTGTATATTTGGCAGTGTTTTCTCATGCACCGTGCATCCGGTAGCTCTTCTGCGGCGGGCCAGGCTGTAATCACACACTGACTTCTCATATACTGTCGAGCAGTCTTAAATGTCAATGGTTTCTAAACGGCAAAGGACGACACACTTCCATCCTCACGAGTTTATGTCTTCTGTGTCCAGCAGGTCCGTTTGTCACGACCACGCTCATTAATTTTGAATCGCACGAGAAAACGTCTGGTTAGGGATTCTAGCTGTCAATATATTGAATAAACAGTTGCAGTCTTGACGAGAATTGTGGTCTTAGAGAACGGGGGGAAGAACTGAGAACGTTAGAATGTTACGTTGGGTCCATATATTTATCGGGCTTTTCGGAAAACAATAATGAACATCTGCTTTCCTCTTCGGAAACGATTATTTATTGAGTTAGTACCATAATTTGCAGGAACGTAGTTGTGCATTTGGTTACCGACATATTGAATTCGCTATCACAAAATTATTAGACACAATAAGCTTTGAAAACTCAATTTATGTGGAAGGAGCATGCATAGAAGGCTAAATATGGTTCTGTCGCTAAATACAGGCCACCTGTTTGTGCGTCAGCAGAAGAAGAGAGCAATATACAGCAGTGCAGAGTACAGCGGAGTCAGAATGTCACTGATCACGTTTGCAGGGAAAAATTAACAGCGTATCAGCGAATAGCGTCACTGCTCTCCCCACATTGTTATTCTAGGAATTTTAATACCTTAATATAGCTGACTTTCTAGAACTTTTTCCCATAGCATGCTTATCTAGTGAAATCTTTACTTCAATGTGTCCCTCAAAGATCACAGTGCAATAAATAGTGCAAACAAGTGGGCCCATAATGCACAGCACTGTGAAAAACGGCGCTGCAACGTCAGCGGCTTTACGCCACTTTGTAACAAATTTCAACGACCTTATTTTGAATATTCTGTTACACTCTTTTGCATTCAAGTACTATTTTTAACCACTTAACTCAGAGAAAGCTTCCCATTCTTCCACAGTAAATAGCCCCTATGGCTCTCAGTGAAAGTTTAAACATGGTTATCACGTCACAGTCTGCATTACTTCGCTATAAAATTGCAATATGTCTATATCCCAACGTTTAGAATTTGTACGGTTGAATGCCCATACACCCTTGAATTTTACACTTACTGAACTTCATGGATTAAATATAGGGTCAAGGATATTAAGTCGGTTAACACATGGATACACCACACAGGTTTAGTATGCAATATTGGTCAAATAACATGCGAAAAACCTGTTTTGGTTTATAAACGATAACGGTAAGTTAGCAAGAAAGCTATAAATACCACGAATGACATGCTGGAACAGACCAGCCTAATTTATAAGTGTTTAGGGTGTCAACATCGATTTATATTTACAAAAGTACATAAGATATAAGGGACCGCGATAGTACAGTGGTTAAGGTGCTGTGATACAAATCGGAAGGTCGCTGGTTCGATCCCAACTGGTGTCAGTGGATTTTTCATTGACATAAAATCTTCCCGATCGCACTATGGCCCTGGGGTCGATTCAGCCTCTAACAGAAATGAATAGCAGGAGTATTTCTTAGGGGTAAGGGCGGTCGGTGCATAAGGCTGTCAACCTACCACCGCCCTGTGCCGTTGTCACGAAATCTGGGAAACTTAACTTCCTGGAATCCTCTGGGTCACTCCAGGCATGTAACGGGACTGCTTTACCTTTACTTAGGATATAACTGTATGCGTTATATGCAAAAGTGCGAATATATGCCTACTTGATGAATAATAAAGGAAAGATTCAGACATTTTATTAGCTGAGGGGAAAAGAGAGAACTACTCTTCATGCTTGCAACGTGCATCAATGACAATCAAACACTTTATTATCCAACAAATGCATAAATATATAATTCGTAGATATAACTAAAATTATAAAATATTTAAAAGTGCTCCAACATTTTCGGATCACAAACGGTCCATCATCAGGGAGCCTGATGATGGATCGTTTGTGATCCGAAACATGTTAGAGCACTTTTAAATTATAATTTTAATTATATCTGCGAATTATATATTTGTGCATTTGTTGGATAATAAAGTGTTTCAGAGAATTATTCTGTTTCTCTGTATTGGCATTACGTAACATGATTATTTAAAAATTACAGATTAATAAAACATACGCTACAGGTTTTATGCTTAAGAACATACCAGCTAATTTTAAGTGTAAACGGCTTGTTTAATTCACATCCAGTAAAAAATCGCGCTGTGCATTGGAAAAATATATTTTCGTTATGTTTTCTCTTGAACACATTAGAATATTTTCACTACTTCCCATCCCACGCAATAAAACAATTTACAAGGTGGAGTTCAACCAACCATTGGCATTTCAGTCCAATAACAAAGGCTTCCTACGCTGCATTCAGGTCCCCTACAGAGGCTATGATTAGATTTTGAGACATTCCATACGTTCTTTGTAATTCTCACTGTGAAAGAAGCTACCAATTCTTTTCCTGCGTAGGTGTTGCCTCACTACACTTCGATTCAATATCGAAACGTAATAAAAAGCTCTTCTCCTTCAGATCAGAGTATAAAGTTCAAGAACCTGAATCGTCTAGCATCTCCCTCATAACCTTTGCGAACAATAATATTTCGACGCTTCTTGAAATTCGCCTTATATAAGATATAAAAACGCGAGCATAAAGGTCGTCTATAAATTTTCCTTTGATGTAATGCTTTTTAAGAATTCACGTTTTATCTACAGCAGATAAAGAAATCAAATGATATGCATACGTGACAGATTTTAACACTGAAGAATGCTAACAGCAGCGAACCCGAGCTCCTGCTGATCCAATTGCTTTCAAATATATTTTGTACACAAAAACTTTTAAACGGATTTTAACTTTTTGACAACCTATAATTATACCGAACATTTATTTCGCACGCAGTCTACACAATAAATTTCATTCAGACCTTAACTGCCGACCGACGCATCTGGGAAAGAATAGCGTTTTCGCTCGAAGTCGAGTATAAAAGCGAATTCAAAGGGGGTGGCGTTTTGGGGGTGAGGAGCTTCAACTTGCGAATGTGGACAACCGTGGTTATAGTGTACCCATCTATCATGCACTGGATTTACATTTTTTAAAAAACAATCTGTTAAAATTTGTTTGTTTTTATCAGCAACATTAGAAGACACTAAGTTAATAATTTATTTCAACGCAATGAAAGCGAATATTCTAAACTGTTTAAAGACTGATCCAGAAAACCTGAGAAACGTTATGAACAACACGAATGGCACGTGATACACTTCCATAATCCATTAAAAGGAAAGACAAGTGAGACAAAATGATACACAAAATGCTTTCATTCCCGCGAAGAAAAAGAAGCAGGCGTGTTTGAACACCCAGCGATTCGGGTTTATCGCTACGCATCTAGTGTAAATGTCTCCATATGTTCAAACACATTCACTTCGTTCGGCCGTTTCCTGTCGTATTTCCTGCGAATAAACTTCCACTGTAGCAGAGCAATGGTCTTGGTATTCGCAATCAGCATTCTAACAGTACATGGTGTGAAGAAAGTGTACAAAACGGGACACAAAAATTAAGTAAAACATCTTTGAGTGCAGCAAATACACAGAAAAACATGTATAGGTGTGTGAATATATATATATATATATACATAGCTGTAATTTGCACTTTCTTCGTGAGTTTCAGCACGCTTGGTCACTACAGAAGTATGAAAATACATAAATCCATAGAGGAATTTAAGGCACGCACACAGACGGAGTGGGTAAAAGAAGTCTAAGACATGGCCGTCATGACAGCCTGCAATATAATCTGCAGACATAAAATATATTTATTCACAGAATCTATATACAATTATTGGCGTCAAATATTAAATTCGACGACAATGGCTTGTGGGTGACACATTATTGTCGCCCACGACAGATCCGCAAGGTTGCCATGATGCAAGTTCTATCCTACGTACAGTGCAATATAAACAATATAAACAAGACACCATTCTTTACAATTTAGCGACACCATGTAGTTACGTAAAATTCAATATTAAATATTCAAATTAACGTTTCCGTGGGATAGATGAATTAATTTAAAATAAGTGATACAAATCATGGCATTACTTGAAAGAGCAAGGTTGTGCTTCCTGATTGCAGTTTAGTGTATCAGACGTGCATATGATGACGTGATGATGTCGCGATGATAATACCGTATACCGTCAAGAATTACGCATCTACGTCCTGGATACATTCATGGCACTGTTTACTAGCATACGACGTTAAAACCCACTTCTTAAGTGAAAGAAGAACTCTGCTACTCTGAAACGCTTCTTCGACACTTCTTTCTTGCACTTGACTGAGGCTACTTTCTGGTGCATACAGTCGTTCGTTTGGAAGCAGAAGTATCGGAGGGTGGTTGAAAAGGAAGGTAAACAAAGACAAATGAAAAGAACAATGGAAACATCAACAGCAAAGAACTCAAAGAACAAAAAGTAAGCACTTCAACAACAGAGCCATTTCAAACAGCAGACCTGAATCAAGAGTCGCTTAATGTTAAAGGCAACTGAAATCAAAATTTGGAAAGAGGTTCTTTGCTAACTCCGAATATAAGAAAACTGAATAATGAATATCTAAAGAACCTCTTAGTTTTATTTCACAGTAGGTTTATGCAGTGCAGATGTCACAGAGATACAAACTGGTTGGTAATGCCCCGATGTTTGTGAGAGATGAGCAAATTTCAAAATTCATTTCATAAGCAACACCAAGCAAAAATGTCACATGAAACTTCATGACGTAGATATAAAGGAAATTTGGAGTGTAGTTTGAGGCAACTGTTGGTGGAGAAGTGAGCCTCAATAGTGAATCGACCCAGCGACTCGGAGACAAGCAATCGATATAGAAGAAGGAAAGTGATTATTCTCTTTTATTACTGCCGCTCTTTCTATCGCGGTTTCTTGACGCTTATCCAACGCATGTAGGATACAGAGGCCGAAACAAACAGTGAAATAGGGGCCAGTAACTTTAACACATAAACTAGCTTAGTAGAGAGCAGGGTCAAGTACACACGAACTGGCTACTTTCAGACCTTGGGTATGAATAAAGTGACTGGCCAAATATAGGCCAGGGATAATAACACATACATTGGTCTTACTAATGGACACAAGGATATTTTCTGTGGGGAAAGAATTGAAATTTCATGTAAAAGCAGAAAAACATCAACCTTCAATGGACTATCAGAGTACGATTTATTCAAAATACCATTCTATTTCTTAAGGTTTTCAAGTCATATAAGAATATCTGTGGACTGTACGGGTGTTATATACACACTTCTCTCCTACCATAAAACAAATGCAGACCCAGAACCCTAAGAGTTTCTTTGGTTGTCTCTTTTAAGACAGTTCTCCAGGGAAGTGTTCCAGGGAGACGTAATACCATTACTTCCCGTGTTTGAAGAAGATTTACGGCCAATTTTACAAATACGCAAACCTCATAACATGATAAAGTCTCCCGTCTATTAAAACGGACTTTACTGGCGAAATAAAGTTAACTATGACCTTATGAACATCAAACAAAATTTAATCCCTGACCTTATTCAAGTACCTTCGAACCTAACCAGTACACGCGCCCTGTATGGTGGGTATGTGGTTCAGTATAGCCACAAACGTGGTGTTAGTGAAATTAAGGCCGTATGAAAGGTTGGTATTCCTGGCCACAATATGCGTGGGCATCGATCTCTTGCAGAGCTGCAGCGGCGGTTATGTTCAAGCAGTAGCAGTGCAAAATCTATCTGCAATAATGACTCTGCTACGTGGTGACGTAGACAGTGACATCAGAATAGCGTGTCGGCTGCAGTCTGGGGCAGTAAATAATTCTACGTAAATATCGCCGTAATCCGTCTGCAGTGGTACTTTTCGTGTTTAACAACTGCGCTTTCACGCTAAGGAAAGGACACACATTGAATTAAAAGTTTTTGGACGGTGGTCAGGTCATTATGTCAGGTTTCTGTGGGTATTGTCAATTATCGCAGTTTACGTTTACATTAAAATTCGAAGTACTTTCAGCGCCCGTTGCCTGGCGAAAAATGAAGCTCTCCCGTTATGCCAAGCACACACTGAGGGAGGCAGATGTATAGGTCCAACCATACACGACTGCGACGCTACAAGTGGGTAGATAATCATCCCCACGCCCCGGCCGCTGTACCCCAGGGAAAGAGACGGGTACTCTTTGTATAGAAGACAGGGTGGGCCTCGGGACCGGTACTGATGGGTCCAGAAAATCTCACCCCAACCGCGTTCGAACCCCGTACCGTCCAGTCTGTGGCGTGTCGCTATTACGTGAAAATAGAAAATAAGGCATTCCTAATAAGTTTGGAGCCTCGGAAGACCTAATGCTGAAACCACCTTCAAAAAGATTCTTGAGAAACATACACACAAATGTGTGTAAAATAACAACTTGCGGTAGATAAATAAACACATTATGCTGACTTCATTAGGTAGAACCAGACCACCTGAGGCCTGCAGGGCGTGTGACACCGCTCTCAGAGAATATGCTGTGAGCGCGACAGAAATGGCAATGGGCAAATGGGAATACTGCTGGAAAAAAAAAAGTTTAGGAAAACCAAGAATACTTCAAAACAGGTTTTCATGAAGAAACCAAAATTATCTCAATGGGAGAAGAATGAAAAATGCGTAGGAGAGTTGAGACAGAAATGCATACAGAATTTTACCCTCAAATTGACAAAAGAAATACCAATTGGAAGAACCAGTTGTAAATGTGAAGACAATCTCTATATTTGTGCATATAATCGGATAGAATACTGGTACGTTTTATGAAAGTATGCGGATCATCAGTAATATTTAAGGACAGACCAAGCTGATGGTAGCGACAGACAAAAATAAGAAGAACCTAGGCTGTAATCAGGACTACAGTATCTGCCGTGTCGAAAAATTGAAACAGTTGACATACTCAGTGAAAGCGAGACTTCAAACTATCTCTCATAAAAAAATAGAAGGGAAATGTCATTCTCAGTTAAATTTCCAACAGACGTTTCATTGGTATTAAGACTAATATTAATAACAGAATATGATCGTTGGGGCTAGATTTATCTACACTCCTAGATTGGCCAGGGGAGGCTTTTATAGACACGGATACAATAAACTGCTTGGTATGTCTTTATTAGCTAAGCGACTAGCAGCTTCCGCGGTTATTTACCATGGTAGGTTGTAATGTAATTTCACAGGCTATGTTCAAAATATGTAAGAATAAACCAGACGAACTGCACAACAGGATAATCTTAGCAATTGACCAACTTAATGCACAAATCCTTGCTTTATAATAAGTTTATTATATTCCTCTACATGTTTCGAGCGCTATTGTGCTCGTCATCAGGAGGTCGAATTGTATTAATACAAAATCTGGTATCGTCACACTCTGTAGGTGGCCGTCTGGTGCCCACCTGCGCACCGGACGGACACCTACTGTGTGACGATACTAGATACTGTATAATACAATTTGACCTCCTGATGATGAGCACAGCAGTGCTCGAAACATGTAGAGGGTTATAATAAACTTATTACAAAACAAGAATTTGTGCATTAAGTTGGTCAGTTGCTAAGATTATACTGAGATGCACGGTCAGCAAAACATCAAAATTTTCACACCGGGGTTCTTCGGCAGACTTCCCTGTTTACTTTATCCGTCATTTAATAAGATGACGCACAAAGCGCCATACTGTCAGATGAGCAGAACTACAAAATGGATCTTCTGTTGCTGTTCTGTTGCAGTGAAACTACTTTTACCCATTTCAAGTAATGCCCTGTTCACCAGTTTGTTCTTCACGTAAAGTCCCGCTATTGGGAGGCAGAGATGTTACATGCACAGCGAGCTCCTTAGGTAGCGATGTGCTGCAGGGTAGCCTATATTGTGAGTGGCATCACACGAACAAGATAGCTCACAACACAAGAGAATGGCCTTCCCGCTTGCGCTTCTGTCAGAGGTCTCGTTCTTCCTTATCTCCACATTCCCCTTCTCCACTCAAACCATTGTTTCAGTGTACAGTCCGATAAAAAAGGTGTGACAATCTCTCTGTGAATCAAGGAACAGAGTTTCGGCAAGGTAACTGTACTGTACATGTTTTATTGTTTATCCGCTTTATAGTCCTCGAACAAAAATAACAGTTAAGCATAGTTAGGTTTCGCCTTCGTTGTTTGATGTACGAGCAGTGCATGTATGCTTCGTGTCTTATTCCCCATCAAAGTCTTCAGTTACAAATGTGTTATACAAGAGCGTTGCAGGGACTTACTGTAGAAACTGCTACAGTAGTGTGTTGCAGGGACTTCCTGAAGAAATTGCATATTGCGGCTAAGGGTGGTAATATTCGTTACTAATAATATAACTAAATGATTCTATGTATTTTTAATAAACAAAAATAAACGCTTCCATAAATATGCTTTGTCCCAATTAATTTGCAAAACACTACACGTTGTTAATAAGAAATAGCACTTCTTAAGACATAGGAAGGGTTACTCTGTGTGTATGTGTGGGTGTGTATATATGTATATATACACACACACATATATATATATATATATATATATATATATCTCTAAAGACAGGATATTGCACATTTTGAAGAAAAGGCATTAAAATATCGCTCTAAGAACTTGTTTAGGAGAAATTCAGTTCCTAAAGTTTAACCTAATTCGAAACGTTTTACATTCAGAAACCCGAAGATTCGAGAAAAACGTTTCTGAATTTGTATTTTTGAGGTTTCTCTTTCGAAAAACTTATTTTTGAATATTTACTGTTTATCTTCTAGGACAGGCAGAGGGATGAGCGTTTCCTGAATTTATCTCAGCTCCGTCAGGCAACTGCCGACACAGTACTTCTCTTTATGCCACAGCCGCCTTCTTGCACATTCTTTCCAATTTATTATTTACCCTACAACTCAAATTACGCAGTCTCTAATCAAACTATAAACAAACACGTCTAATCAGACTTTCAGGTGACCGTGCATCGTAATAAATTCTTATAATAAACCCAACAAGATGCACTAATTTCTCAAATTTATTTTTGGAATAAAACTCTACATGTTTCGGATAGTTCCTCTGTCCATCATCAGGAGTTTTTCACTGTATGCACAGCAGTGGTCCTGATCCTGCTCGCAGCTGTCAGCAAACCTATATGACATATACTATTCCTGTGTGTACAGTGAAAAACTCCTGATGATGGACAGAGGAACTGACCGAAACATGTAGACTTTCGTTCCAAAAATAAATTCGCGAAATTAGTGCATCTAGTTGGTTTTATTATAAGATCGTCAAATTAGTTGACAGTCTGCAACGGACAATGCAACTTGCTACATTGTTAGAACATTCTGAACAAATTTAAACTGATGTTCCTGTGGGCCTACTGTACAACGATTCCCGCATGACATATTTAGAACTATCTAAAACGTGAAATTGAAGTTAAATAAGATTTGTTGTGATTGACACGCCTAACCCTTTGTCCAAGCGCTCTGTCGTATGTGGTTAAATCTTCACTACGAACAGACAATTCTGTTGACTTCAGACGACTTACACATTATCCGGCGAATTGGTCTTTCTTCATTCCTTTCGCTCTCCATTGTATCTCTAATTTCGTCCTGCACTTACTTCGCTCTCCCGTTCCACCATATAAACCCCGCAGAAATAGACTGAAGCCACTGAAACCATTTAAGCCGACATTTCACAATCCCCTAGAGACCTTCCTGACTACCTTAAGCCCAGGAACCCCAGGAAGCTAGGTCCAATATCGCTCTTTAAGACAGACTTGTACTGTATCGTACCTCATCTCTCGTAATAAATGTGGGGTTTTGTAAATTTTTAAACCTATTTGGGGGTTGTTCTACCGTGCATTTTCCTTATGAAATAAATTGAAATGCCATCTTGATGCAACTGGGTAATTTTATTGATGTATTCTTAGCTCGACATGTTTTGGGTACATACGCCCATCATCAGGAGCATTATATATTGAATTGCAGCGTATGGTTTTCTGTACCGAGTTTTTGGATGGGTGATGTTCTTGAGAGCTGGTGCGTGGGTCGTGTGTACGGTACAGACGGTGCACGGCACCATCCGTACCGTACACACGACCCATGCACCGGCTCTCAAGACCACCACCCATCCAAAAACTCGGTGCAGAAAACCATATGCTGTAATTCAACATCTAATACTCCTGATGATGGGCGTATGTACCCGAAATATGACGAGCTAAGAATGCATCAACAAAATTACCTATTTGCATCAAGTTACCATTTCAATTTATTTCATTTTTAACCTATGTTTAAATTCTCGCAGATGCCAACTTATGAACCCATGAAGCCTCCAACAACATTTTACTAATTGCAAAGCAACTGTGTTGGACAATCTACATTTATAAAAAAGATACTTGGAGCCAACGACGTTTCTAGAATTGCGTCTACTTCAGTTCTCAAATAATTTAGTGCCTTTTTAGTGACATTTATTTTGCATCGAAAATAAACACAATATAAGCAACTGTGAGTACAGTGCCTATAACTCGCATCAGTAAGAAAGTACGGTCAGGTAAGTACTAAGTAATTCGGGAGATTCCGGTCTCATAGGTTGAGATGTTGTGCAGCTGGGTTTGTGGTTCCCGACGTATCAAAAGGTGTTTTATTCTTCTTCGACTCCTTGACGTTTGAAGGCATTACGGTGTATCGAAACGTTGCGAACCACTAACCCAGCGACACAGTGTGAGTACCCGAAGATCTGAAACTTCTGAAACACCTTTATAACAGCCTCCAAACTCTCAGTACGAAGGACTCGATACGACACTCTATAATGAACTGTAATATTTATTACATGTCTACCTCCTCACACGTCGCATTCGTTTTCGGCCACTTCCAAGGGATTCTCTACATGAATATTTGTTGAGATTTCCACATTCCTTTTAGTTTTACGGTTCTCCTTATTGCCATGAGTCGATTTAATCGCATCAGTTACCAAAGTTTGTTAAAGTGTTCATTATTTATTTTTGTTACATGCTACCTATTGTCGGTCCCTGTGGCCACGCGATCTAAGGCGTAGGTCTACGGCCGCTCGCCTGCTGAGATCGTGGGTTCGAATCCCACCGGGGCATGGATGTTTGTCTGTTGTAAGTATTGTGTGTTGTCAGAGTTCTCTGCGACGGGCTGATCACGCCTCCAGAGGAGTCCTACCGACTGTGATGCGTCGTTGTGTGGGATCTAGAAACCGTAAGAATGAGGAGGCCATGGCCCGCGTTGGGCCGCAGCGCTACAGGGGAAAGAAACATGCTACCTGTCTTACGTATTTTCAACTGTAATTAATTTGACGTTTGTGAGACCGTGTACCATTAGAACAACGATGTAAGCAACCAACAAGATGCAGCAATTTTCGTTTATTGATCTTTTTATTGATCTATTTCAATCTGCTCTACATGTTTCGGGCGACAAACTCGCCCATCTTCAGGAGCACTTTTTGACTATATATACAGCTTTGGTGCAATGCACCGATAGGCAGCAATATCGGTGCATTGCATCAAAGCTGTTTATATAGTCAAAAAGTGCTCCTGAAGATGGGCGAGTTTGTCGCCCGAAACATGTAGAGCAGATTCAAATAGATCAATAAAAAGATCAATAAACGAAAATTGTTGCTTCTTGTTGGTTGCTTACATCGTTGAACTGTAATAAAATCTGAAATATAGTGGCAATATACACTAATATAACGGCAATATACACTAATATAGCGGCAATATACACTAATATTAAAAGAACAAGAAGGCACAGTGTCTCACTGAAGCGATAAATAATTAAGAGGATAAGACAGTACAGTTTTGTTCCGAAACACCATTACACATATGAACACTTTGAAGATAAAAATATCTTCTTACCTAAAGAAGATAGCTTTGCTAGAGGGTCCCCAAGGTTTGCCCGCTTGTCCTTATGATACGAGTAGATCGAAGACGATGAGTATGTATTATTGGTAGAATGATAGTGACATGGGACATCAAAGATAAACTGCAGAATAAACCCCGTCCCTCCACCGTAAGTCCCACCTGGCTTGCAGGCTAAAATTAATGTATATTATACATATATATATATATATATATTGTACGTACCTCACAGAGAACATTCTGTGACTTCGTAAGAAACTCGGTTAATATTGCGTACGGTAATGATTACCGTTTATTTTAGGAATTACACGAAACAGGTAAACACACTGCATGGACAAAATATTTTGGTAAGTAAACTAATCGAGGGACATCGACAGTCAAGAAATTTCACAGAGTGAAAGAATCCTGTATTTCTTACTGCTATGTAAGCAGTAGACACAGTCTGGTCCATGTTATGTACGGTAGACTGGTAGTGTAAATTGCAGTGAGGTGGAACAGAACATAAAACAGTATCTGCTATACGACTTGCAGCATATCAAACACAAGCAAGTCAAAGTGAGAGGGGATAAAAAGGTAGCGCTCATGATTTGTGTGCGTGTTGGGTGTGGAAACGTACGTATTGTGCATTCTAGGAGCTGTGATGACGTCAATGGGACCCCACATCTACACTCATTACTACAATCCAGTTGAGCGTGTTGCGTCAGTGCGCAGGCAGGCTTGAACAAGTGCGAACATCGCATTCTAACGATTATTGCTGATACAACAAGGTCTACTGACGATTTTATCACTTTTAAAAACTGACTTAGGTGTCGGGTGTTTTTCCGCTTCCTTTGCATTGATGCTTGTCTCTTACGTCTACAAACTGAAACACCCCTTAAACCAACAATTGCGACCCAGAGTCTCCAATACTCGCGCCGTCAAAGCATTTCGTAATTTCAGAATTAAAAACAATATTTCGCAAAGAGTTTATTGGTCTATTCTTCAAATATCTACACATAAAACTTCACATTGCTAGACATAATAAATGTTTTTTATTGTATATTGCAAGTTACAATCTACTCAACATAGATTAATTAGTAAAGTTGTGGTAAGAAAAGGTCGTGAGGCAGGCACCATCCATCGATGGTTCACTGGAACTTTTCTATTTGGCTAAGTCTTCCGGCCATAACCGTTTGAGTCGTCTGTCGACTGAGGGGTTGAAGA
>Ga0123357_10003227_pt1 | contig 18576 bp, 11 predicted proteins | sample TergutEmb28metaG_FD_89873 | JGI IMG/M metagenome (GOLD analysis project Ga0123357, IMG submission 89873) | Embiratermes neotenicus P4 segment gut microbial communities from Petit-Saut dam, French Guiana - Emb289 P4 | ecosystem: Host-associated > Arthropoda: Insects > Digestive system > Gut ...
CCTCAGCCTGCATACGGATACCACACCACCACAGCCAAACCACAACGTAACACCAACCAACATACATCGAACCAGATCAATACAACCCATGAAATAATTCAACAAATAAGTCGCAAGCTCCTGAGGATGGATGTATTAACATCTGAAACATGTTGAGCATTAAATAAAGAAATAATAAAGCAAGTGACATCAAGTTGGTCTCTCTTTATTCAACTACACGCTGCGTTTACAGAGTAACCTCCTGATGATGAACTTATTAGTTCAAAACATATAGAGGATAGTAGAATTGAAATAAATTAATGAGAAAAAGTGTCCAAAATAGGTTTCATCAACCAACTCCAGCAGCAACCTTTCTGAGAACCTAACAATTCCTCAGCCAGCAAGCCAGCAGACTTGCCCCATTCTCCACAACTCGAAGGTTCATCGCCACATTTCCAACAACTCCCCACTTGTCCCTATGCTAAGCCAGATTGATCCAGTCCACACACTATCATACTATTTCTATAAAGATACATTTTAATATTATCCCTCATCTACACCTAGATTTTCTATTCAGTCTCTTTCCGTCAGGTTTCCCAGCCAAAATGCTGTCTGCATTTCTCTTCTACCCCATACATCACATGCCCTGCCTATCTCGTCCTCCTGAATTTGATCGTCAAAATAAAATCTTGCAACAAGTACAGATGTACTGCCTGTAATACCTCATAGCACTGAGATACAATTTTAAACACTAAGTGGACACACAAACATAGCAAAGGCACTTTTCCTGCTGCTCATAACCTGTCTGCTGTTAATGGTCATACACACATTTACTGTTATGTCAACTGTGCAGACAATTCATAACAACTGTTCCTCCACTTCACAGACAAGACTGTTACAATAGTGGAACCCTGCCCAACGAAGACATCAGTTTTGGCTCTTGGTGTGACATGTGCCCTTCTTGTCCTTGTGTACATCAGCACTGTCTTCTGCTATTACATGAAGAAATGGCTGTCACCAAAGAAGACTCTTGCCTGAACATCAAAACCCAAAGGAAACAGACAAGGAACACGTGTGCTACAGTTCAAGTGTCTCAACATGACAAACTAAACCAGCTGTGGCACTTTATGTTGTGACAGCTGAGATGTCAACTCATGTATGACAGACATCTGCTGCTGCAACAGCTGTAATGTCAGGTGACACATTTCTGGAATTCCCAGTGCTCAGGCTTGACCAACTGTGCTTGTGTTTCTGTACCGGTGTTCATGGCATTAGACAACCTATCAGCATGAATTCAGGCACAATTTAACTTCAGTTAAGTTGATCATCATGCCAAACTAAACACTGTCATCCAATCAGCATAAAATTGGTGGCTGTTTGCACCATTATTCGTTAAGAAACCTAAAAGCTAACAGAATTTAATGCTGTAGTTACTACTGTATTAGTTTATGTTTAATCCTCATTAGCAACTAACTACTTGATTAATGCAACGAGTCTTGGTGCATATAGCATTAAATTCTCACCAAGGGTGAACACAGTGAAAAATTATACTTTTCACTGTTAATATTGTGGGTTTAGGTGAGATGTCAAGGATAGTAAGTTCTTCATCACACTTGAGACAATGAGTGGCATTTCATGTAGTCCAAGACAAGCCCTTCTGTTTAATAGATCTACAAAGAAACAAGCAACTGTCAGATTTATGAAACTGTACAACATATGATTTTTAAACAGGATGTGTTAAAACGTGACAGAAATGCTATGAATGAGACTACAGACAAAATATGAGATTTGGGGTTCCCATGCTGTTGAGTTGCAAGACTGTATCTTTCAGTATGTGACATGATAGCAAGATACCAACATTTCAGACCAACCTATAACCTGATGATGAGGGCAGCAGGTTCCTCTGAAATGTTACGCACTTCTCTACACAACACTGTGTCACAGTCCGACAGGCTGTAACTGTAACACAATTACAGTGTTGTGGAACTGAAGGCTTGTGTCTTAAACAGAAAAATCAGACATGAATGCCACATTTCTTTCTAGGACAATTATGTGTATAGATCCTTAAACATGTCTACCTGCAGAGGCAGGACAATGACACACTGCTACTTTAAGGAGACATACAGGGGATGTTTGGCACTGGGATCAGGTGGATGGAGAATCAGAAAAATCATTCAAGTAATGACATTTTCCATTATTTATCAATCTGTTGTATATAGACTCTGTACTTCTATATGTCAAATATTTATACAACCTTTTTTCATTAATAAATAATAAAAACTGAAATGACTTGCATTTGTTTTGGAGGAAGTCATTTTTAGCTTCTACTGGCAGCATGTTACATGCATCAGTGCATCACACTGTTGTGACATGAACATGTGCAGTACAGCTGTTGTGGCAGTATGTTCTATTAACCTTTACAGCTGCCAGCACTTTAATAGCAGGGGACTAAAATCCCCACATTTCAGACTTTAATGAGTCAAAACTGCTAATCCGTGAGACATGAGGTTCCCACAAGAGTGTTGCTGAGGGTTGATATCTTCAGGGATGGAACTAACTACGCTCCATGGAGTAGAGTCCTTCCTGAGAAGCTAACAGTTCCTCAGCTAGTCAAGAAACTCCCCACACTTTATGGAACACAAAGGTTCATTATTACACTCATAACAGCCCATCACTTGTCCCTATCCCGAGCCACATCAATCCAGTCTATGCCTCCCCGTCCCACTTCTTAAATATCAATTTCAATATTATCCCCTATCTATGCTTAGATCTTCCAAGTGGTCTCTGTCCCTTAGGTCTCCCCACCAAAACTCTGTATGGACCTCTCCTGTTTCCCATACGTGTCACATCAGCATATCCTGACATTTCAAAGCAACACAGTTCTTTCATCTCCAAGGGCACAGTACAATCTGTCACCCATGGATACAGAGACACATCCCAGAAGACAAACCCTCAACTGCTGTTTGAAATTACTAGGATTTTGAATTCTGTCCACCACCTCCTATTGAAAAAGAAACACGAGGCTGCAGTAACTGTATCTGCTCTCATCCTCAGGTAAAACAGTGAGCAAGAACCCACTGAGTTGGAGGCAATGTCCAGCAAGTCTCACTTGCTGGACATTCCATGCTAGTTGGACTGTCTCCAAACTAGGGTCAAGTTTTGTTAACAGGATATAACAGAAAATAATCACCGATTTACGTACTTCGCCATGGAGCAGAGTCCTTCTTGGGAATGTAACCAGCTCTCAGCTAGTCAAGATATTTCCCACATTTAATGGAACACGAAGGTTCAGTACTGCACTTATAAATTTATTTATGCCCTAAATTAAGAATGGCTTTCACAGAGCCAATTTTCACAACATTCTAGGTTACTCAAAATAATTTGTGAATATGTTCAGTGCCAAATTGTATTCAAATTAGACGAAAAATGCAGAAACTAAAGGTAAAATTTAATTTATGCTCCTAAGTGAAGTATACGCAGTATTGCACCAATTTTCACAAAACTCACAATTGCCAGCAGCACCAAATGGAGATCTTCTGTACTGAACTTAACCCAATAGACTGACAAATGTGGAAGGTGAAGCTACATATCCTGGTAAGTCCTTCAGTAATTATTGCAAAACTCCTGCTTGTTTGACAACTTTTGTAAATAACTGCTACACTGCATTTCATGAAAATCCAATAAACAGTTCAGTTGCTGATATCAGATCACAGACGGACAGATGTGATCTCCACATACAGCTTTTTTTTACATATCAAGGAATGCCTGAAAGGGACAGGAAACAGTACAGAGCACCCCCCCTCTCCCCCCCTCTCTCTCTCTCAGACACAAAAATATTCCAACATTCAGTTGCTGCCAATTCTTGACAGTACTGCCTTGGAGCACCAACAAACACACATCTGGGCGAATGTCAACAGAGATGCTGACAGCCAAATACATATTAGTAGAGCCACTAGTGTTTGAACCCAATGCCTTACAGGTTGAGAAGCTAACAATACACAACTCACTAGGTACTGATCAAATTCCAGCAGAAATGATTAAAGCAGGAGGCAGCACAATTCATTCTGAGACTCACACACTTATTGGAATAAGGAGGAACTGCCTGAGCACTGCAAGCAGTCAGTTACTGTACCTATCAATAAGAAGTGTGATAAAACAGATGTAGTAACATCACTTTTTATCAACTACATACAATATTTTATCCACACACCTTACCAACAATTTAATAACTAATGAAGTGACATGCTTTGTGCTCATTTCAGAATGAACTGAGATAGAATGCAAAATAAAGTTCTGTACAGAAACATTAAATAAAAATAGCAGGAGAAAGACTAAGGGCAAGATCAGAACAGCAGCAGGTGGGGAGCAGATGTTCTGCAGAAGTGATGAAGAACATGGGAGGGAGATGGAGACAAGACAGAGGACTTTGGTAAGAGAGAGAGACAGATGGAGACACATGTTTGGTGCACAGCTCACAGGAAGTGGGAATGTCAAAGAAAGAATAAGAAATGCAAAATTTCAGGTTCTCACAGCATTGTTTGTAAGAAGTGAGGTCCCATGAGGTAAGATGTTCTGTCGTTCAGTTAGTGGTTCCTGGCACTTCAAACAAACATCCTGTCTGCATAATCAAATGTTGAGGGGTCATGTGACTCTTGATAACGAAGGCACTACCCTCCTTCAGGATGTTAAGAACCACTCACCCAGTGACAAAGCACTGTACCTCAGAATATGTTAATCGCAAGAAGTATTACTCTCTCTGTTGTGTATGATTCCTTGGTACACTAAATTATTTACAGGTTTAATCAAAACTTCCTCTCTTAATTTATCTACAACCTGAAATTTATTTTAATACAATAATATGCATATGAATGGCAAAAACAAGCATTCCATTATTACTTACGAGACACTAAACGCAAAAGCACCTGAGCAGGAGCCCAGTGTACCAGCTGACAGCCGCTGCACTGAGTTACACTGACACTGGCACTGGCACTCTATACAGCTCTTCAGGGTGCACCAAATTTTGGGAGGCAACACTTTTTTATGACTCACAACATCCAACACTACTCACTGCTGTATACATGTCTACTGTATTGTCATAATTATAATCACAGTATCAAACATTTTAATTATTGTGCTCCATACTGCTAACTGTAATTTCTCAAATAATAGCCCATTTTAGATGTCAGAAATCTTCAATCAGGACACATTAACACAGTATGCGTATACATTATTTTCATAACATACAACTAGAGTTCCTTTCCTTTATCCATTAAAATACATACCTTAAAATATTAATTACAGTTTAACATCAACAACAGGAATAAAAATATATATTTCGAAAAAAGCAATTCCTAAACTGTGCTGTACTTCAGATTGCAGCTGGGTTTTCTTGGATTTCTGTCATTACAGCATCAGTTCTGTATTCTGTTTCTGACAAGCAATGATCTGTACACGTTAAACAGTTGTTCTCCACTTACAAGTCCATAAAAGAGACACACATTATTTTCACAATACAACATAATTCACGCACAGGGCCGGTCTAAAGGATGGACCAGCTGTGCAGGTGCCCAGGGCACTAACTTAGAAGCGGTACTAAGATGTCACTGAAATAATAAAAATGAAATATGGTGCTGGTAAGCGCAGGTTTTCCAAATGCAAAAGAACTTCTCTGAGAATTACCTGCAATTTGGATATGCATCCTCAAAAATGTTTGCCAGCCATGTGCTAGGTTGAAAAAATTTAAAGAATATCAGTTTTAAGGGGCACCCACAGGTCTCAGACTGACCCTGTTCACACACAGATGCCAATCTTTCTGTTCATTATTCTTCATACAAAGAATTTTGTCAGATAACGTTCATGACTACTGGCAATCTGTAAACACTACATCAATGAACATGCAATAAAGTTAGCATATTTTTAATTTCTTACCGTTTCTGTCAAAGATTTGCAGACAACAGTTTATGAATTACTCGTCCACAAAAGAGTTCTTCAAGTCTGCAGCTAAGCACTACACAGCAAACAGCATCTTCAGTCACTATGCCACAATGCTATTAGCAGCAGATTTTTTGATTCTCTGAGCAGGTTCTCCTGCAAGCTGTATACCCTGTACTACACTTCAATGGCAGGGTAAAAGAGAGCACAAGAGAAATATTGTTAAAACATACAATGTGGGAGACCTGTTCAAAAAGTTTTCAGATTGATTAAATAAAACAAATGTACCACACAAATGTTAGGCCCCCCCTTGCATTAATACAATTCTAGTGATACTTCTATTGTCCGTAATGGGACCAGGTAAAATTCTCAATTCACTGCTCGACCTCTAATGAAGAACTTGTAATGCACCGAACCTCAGCATTCAAAGGACACACTGAGTACAGTCTTTACTTTCAAAGGCCTCTCTCACTTTTTTCGGTCTTGGGGACGACCTTAACTTTGACTGTGACAGTTGCCACTCATGGGCACACGTCTGATCACCTGTCATAATTAATTTCATGATGTTTTTGTCTGCATCAGCTCTCTGCGAAAGGTCTGCGCGAATGTCCCATTTACACTGTCTCTGCTCAACAGTAAGCAGTCATGGAATGTAGGTGCAGAGACATGCTGCAAACCCGAAATCACAGTCAAAATTGTGAAAGACATCCTACAGATATTCATACGCCTTCTGTCATTCCTAGTACTGTCAGTTGCCAATATTTATGCATCACGGCATGACTGCACTGATATTTTCATCAGTGAAAAGGAATGACAGCCAGAATGATTGTCCTCTTCCTACAATTCTCAACCACTCTCAAAATGTTTGTACCATTCAAATGCTATTCACAGGTGTAATGCCTCATTGCCAAATGCCACTTTCAACAAACTGTATGTTTCCTGAGCAGCTGCCACAATTTTGTAATAGAATTTCACGTAAATGTGTTGCTCCATCAATATTTTTTACAAACAGTAAACATCATACTCTTGTTGAACCAAATAACTAACTCTCGTTAGTCCACAATACAATGCACTAGACCTGACGGGAGAACTGCAACATGATGCAGACAGTTCACTGAACCACACTATTCATCAAATGGCCCTCACTTGATTTACAGGGAGGTTGTGCACATATTCTGAGAACTTTTTGAATAGACGTTGTACATACTGTGATGGTAACGTATATTTGGTCACAGCCAGTCACCAGACATGGAATATACACTGAATGTGATGGTATCACGTGGAAAGATGTCCACTGTATGTATGAGAATCTTAATAAGATACAAGTATTACAATAAACACACACACACACTCTTACTACAACATATAAACATCACAGGATATCTGACCTACAAGGCTCTTCTAATGGTGAGTTGAATCTTCAAGACTACTGTCATCTGTGATGTGAATTATGCAGTTTAGCAAACAGATGCCAACTTACAAGCAATCTGATTAAATTTGGTGCACATTACTGCACAACACTGACATAAAATTGTGAAAAGCTACTTAATTTCGTAATGTTTATGAACTATTCATGTACAGTCTACACTATGCTGAATCTATTATTATACTTCACATCTAAAAATAAATTTCTACTTATTTTTTAAAACTCATGTATTGCAACATGACACTAAACACTGAACAGATCAAAACTATGGACATCCAGAATGTACTAACATCTTAAACACAGAGACATCAGTTCCTCCACAGCGCTGGTGACATCTGCAAATAACATTACATTACATCTTAGACGATGAAAGTATACATACTCAATGCTGCGAGACAAGCAAATTTCACATTGTGTCAATCTGTATGAGAAATGGAAAAATAAGAACATCATATTTACATAAGCAATTTTCCTACCACTGAGAAAATCATTTTATTTTCTCCTTGCTGGATGTCCATTCCTTACTGTACTGCAGTTTAACGTTTCAACATAATATTTTTGCAGGTAATTACAAATGCATATAAAATGCCTAAAAATCATACATAACATACAATTTTATATTCTATTTATATATGGGTTTTGGTCATTTTATATGCATTTGTTGATTACTGTAATAACTTGCAAGAAAAATACTTGGAATCTAAAATGTCAGATAAATTTTTTTTTTCTTGTGGTAAATACGATTATCAAGTTGCAATAAATATGACACACTAACGTTAAGTGCACTATACACATACACAATTTATTCCAACACTGCAGCCACCTTCAGGACTGTGGCAGCTGGCACCTGTGCACCATGCTACACAGCAGAACATCCCAGATGACAGCACACAGAACCTCAGAGCTCACAACCAGAAAGAAGAAACTGCATTCTCCACACATCTCAGCCACTCACACATGTCTATAACAGTACTGAACACAGACAATTGGTGCAAGTGTCCTCATTTCATTTATGTTCTGCTGATAAACCATTCACAGATGTCTCCACAACTGGATATCATATCTAATAACCACTTTGTACCAATGGTACACAACAAGAAACAACAACCAGCACCTCCACTTTACCTTGCCACTTCACTGCCTGACTGTCATACCGTCACCTGAACATTCTGTACCATGTTACTCCATTCAACTTTTGATGGTACCAAATAAAAGGCAGGTGAGATTTTTGAGCCACACGGACACTGACAGCCTGAAAAAGAAATCATAATATTTAGACTTTCACAGCCCTCACATGGAATCACAGTGTCTCTTTATATTTTCTGCTAATGTCATGCATGATAATCTGAATAGATTTTGGCAACTAATTTGTACTGGCTTGAAATGAAATTGTGTCATTACGTCTTGTCAACAGTACACACAAAGTGGGATGACACCAGGAGCATAACATGGACTGCAAACAAGTGGTGTAAAGGAAGAATCAAGGTCAATCAGACAATACCTCCTCCTCTCCCCACACAATACTACAAAGATGGATGTACACTTGTATATATTATTCTAGCCCATGTCTATCGCACAGTGGATTGCCAAACTATTCCTATGCTTCTCCATGGCCTCTTATTGGTCACTTCTTTATTTCTATGGCAAATCAAGCTTTAATTTCATACATCAGAGTACTGTCATCTGGTTGTGCTAATTTGTATCATATGCTCAATGAAATATTGCTTCATCCTCAGCTCGCACCTTGCAGGGAACACAGACAATGTTCAACTGTGTCTTTGGTCTCAGTGTATACCTCACAGAAAACATGCCAACTCAGCAACCATGGCACTTCAAGTGTTATATACAGGGAGGTATGTGACGATCCTGTGGGCCAATTTTGATTATATTTGGCACAGCACAATACAAAATTATTCTAAAAATACAAGCAAAGTTTCAAGCTTCTGCCTCCACACCACCTCTACGGTAGGAGAATTTAAATGTCATTTTCTTTAACAAAAGCACGTTTAAGTAACCAACACAGCTATTCCAGAACAGTCTCAGTATAACTTGAAGGAAGTTAATAATGTCTTTCTCTGCCACAAATAAAATTTTCTTAAAACTTGCAACATCTGAGCTTCTTGCTGCTCAGTGACTAAATTTAATCTTTCCTAATTCCAGAATCATTACAACATTACATTCAGTTGCATACACTGTGTATTCATGCCGCAGGATCCGAGGATCTAACAGTGGTGTCTCTAAAGATACAAGTCTCCCAGAATGTGTCACAGTCACTAAGTAAGCAGCACCCAATAATTTTAAGAAACACAGTGCCTTCAGAATGTCAGGACGTACTTGCCCAGTGACACAGCTTCACATTCCGAAGCACATGACTTTTCTTAAAATTTGTCATCCACATGGACAACAAATTACCCATAATCCAGCTGAAGGATCCCAACTTAGACTTGCATTTTGGGCAATATATTTTCCCTTGTAGTGACTGCATGATGGCCGGCATCCAAGCAAGTGGCTCCACAAAGTATGTCTCAGAACACAACGTCATCGTATTTCTGTCTTGAGTTGACCACTTCTTATCTGTCCACACTGGCTTTTCTTTTGGTACATGCGGCAACAAGTTGGATGCAGATGCCACAATGCGCCTGAAAGCATACATCACTCTCTTGCATTGATTTTCAACACAGCACAGTTTGCAATCATCAGTCATGAGCTACATGTAAGCAACAGAAAGAAGTCCAGTGGAATGACCATGTCCAACTCTCTCTCTCTCTCTCTCTCTCTCTCTCTCAAGCCATCACACAGTACTGTCACACTTCCCTATAAGCACACAACAGCCCAATCTGCCAGCCATTCTGTAACCTTCAATTTGTAGTGGACCAAGTGGTACCAGGCCAGGGTTTCTCCAAACACTTCAGTTTTCTTCTGTCACTATCACTCAACCAATGATCCAAATTCATTCACTCATCTAACTCTGGTGCTATATTACCCCAGCAAATGTCAGCATTCCTAAATACAGACCCTCCCCCATGGCAAAAACCATATCTGGCTAGTTGACATAGGCCACAGAGGGCTGAAGGGAATTAGAGATGAAGGCAGTGTGTCACTGATCCTCACAATCCGTAGGACTTCTTTCTGCGCAGGCATTTTTAGGTTGAGAGAGAAATAATTCAGTACCAAGGGGACAAAGCATAAGCAAAGGATAAGAGACACTGACAATTTAGTCTCCCAGTCACAGAAAAAAACAATCTTTTAGAAGATAAAAAACACTCTGTGGGAAATACTGGAAAATGCAAAGACACACCAAATCTACTGTTGATTAAAAATGTCTCCAACACGATGACCATGAGGCCTGAATGGCAGAGTGTCTCCAAAACCTGAGGCAAACACTGTTGTCCAGTTTCCACTTAAAACTATACAGATTTTTCATCTTGTCATCAACAGATGGCAGCCTCACGCTCTTCTAGGGTCTTTCTGTGACCAAATAATGCATTTTATTTCCTGAGATGCACCAAAAGAATGTAAAAACATGATAAGACAGGGATAGCACTGCCGTTTCACAAATGCAGCTGTAATGGCTGGTGCAGTGCTATTTATACAGTGTACAAGAGGCTAAAGTCATCATGCTGATGAATACTATCTATAATACTTTGAAATGTGTTCATAATTTAATGTGCACCAGACAATTAACAATACCACACACAATTACCATCAAGAGCAGCTATTTTCAACACTGTTATCCACAACATGTGCCGGGGTGCCACAAACAATATATGTGGCAAACAGGCCTACAGTTCACTCCTTTCCTAGACTTAAACTCTCCATACAAGCAACTACATACCTGCACTTCCGACAGCGATATACGAGAGGTTCCGGTTTTACTGTGATTAGTGACGGATCAGCCTTCACTACATCCATACAACTTTGTGGTAAAATTTTGGCTAAAAAAAGAAATGAAAACAAAACTTCTTAATTACACTAAAATATTCTTACAATGTACAAGTAAAGTCATCACTGTCCACAGCATGATGGCATATGGGGAAGTGGAGGTATCGCTCCACATATTCTTAATCCCAGCACTAAAGGGAGGTGAGCAGTCAGCTTCAAGCCTTGACCGCTTTACTCCCTGGGAAAGAACCCAAAGACATCACTGACTAGGAGGCCGGGTGGCCCCCGTGTCAGTCTCAGCATTTTGGAGAAGAGAAAAATTCCCTACTCCTGCCAGGAATTAAAACTATGGTGCCCTGGCTGTGTGGTCTGCAGGCTAGTCTCTATGCTGACTGAGACACCTTGGCTCCAACAGGACAGGCAGCAGACAAACATCAACAAATGTCACATGTTGGAATATACAGCTGATGACATCATCAACAAAATTCACAAGCAAACATGGTAGCAACATAAAATTGGAGAAAAAATCATATGGAATTTACAAAACATAAGGCTAAAATAAAAAAATGCCCAAATAATTTCATGAATTTATAAAAATTGTAGTTTCAGTGTTTAATTGTACTAGTATTCATTTATTAATTTCACCTTATATCAAGCACGTCATCATGCCAAATACACGAAGTAAATGTGCACCAACTTGTGCACAAACCAATACAGTACACGCTGAACCTGCTGCAATTACTGTTCAGTACATATGCTCGTCCACTACTGCGCATTCCAGTTAAATGGTGTAACAACACCACAATTAAAATGATTACGATAAATGTAACAGTAATATCACTGCTGTGTTATGTTACAAGCAGTAGCTAAATGTGTGACGTACGCTACAGAACAGTAAACTTGTTCAGCACTATTACTGTGCAATTACTTGGAATAAAATATAATTTGAATATGACATACTGTAATAAAGAGTGACTGTTTACCATCAACATGTTAGCACTGTAAATTAAGAAATTTCATTTTTATGCTTTTAGCTTGATTAGCATCTATAATTTCTGTCTTACACATCCCACTGTGTTGCATAAATACACACAGCATTTGTCTGAATATAAGATGTGAACCATTTCCCATTTTAACAGCTGAAGCACAACAGGCAGTCACATTACAACCACAAATAAATTGTAACACATTCAGCACAGGTATTTTCCTGTCAACTGAAGACTGTGAAGGGTGGTCATCTTATGTTCCGGTAAATATGGTATAACTACAGGACATCATTTAACAAACAAAAGCTGGATACCTTTCTTGACTTGATCAGCTGCTATCTGTAACCTGTACATGCGGTACTGAATATTGGTTTTATCCACCCGCCAGTTCATTATTTCATATAGACGTAACTGCGAGATGAACCCTGGGTTTGGCCCAACTAACCTACGTTTGGATTTTACACTGGAACAAGATTAAGATGAAATTAATTCCTCTAGATAACAGCATGTTCTGCAAAGGCTATGAACCTATTATTGAGGATTCTAATTTAGTGTTGCAAATAGCAGAATGGTGGTGCTCAGAATACTGACTGTGACTGCGTGCATGGGTACAAATGTTCTGGAGCAACATGGTGCTTTTGTCTTCAGGGAAGTAATGGTGGTAACATATTTATCTGAAACAATGGTAAGCACATAGCAGACTATATGTGACACTGTATATGCCTGTTGTATTCAGTGGTTGACAAAGACATCTGGTGTGCTGGCATTGTAAATACAGTAATGAGAGTATGTATTTCCTCACAGGTGGCAGGAAACATTTCCCTCTAACTGCCATCTATATAAGAAAATGTCTGTTAGTAACACACATGGTGAACAGCCCACAGCGGTGAAGAGTTCTGTCACTTACAGTTGTAAAGGCCAGTGTCATGTTTCTACTGGTACATTTCCTGCACTTACAGACGAAGGGATCTCAGGGAACACACAACAACAGCACAGTACGGTACCACAGCAAACATTTAGCACTGTTGCTACCCTGCAATGACATTTTGACTGATACTTATTGAAGAGTTTTAACAGACAGGACAGAGAGGAAGGAAGGGGGGGAGACAAATTACAAGGAAGCAGCCAAAGGGATGGTAAAAATAACATGAGGATAGAAGGACATAAAGACAGGAAAAGGATAAAGAGGAGTACTGAGCAGGGTAAGGAATAAAAAGGTACACAGAAAGTCTGAACTGAGTTTTCAACAATCTCATACAAGTATGACATAAAACTGAGATGTCAGAGGATGTCCATCACAATTACGTTGTAATATTATTAGCCATTTGTACTCCCTTAAACCTATTCCAAAGGAGAACAAAAAACAAAAACCAATCATGGTACACTGTATTCTGTTCAGAACAGAATATTAGTACCGGTACCTACCGTTCCAGGGCATCCTCAAATGACAGTTCATATTTCTTCATAATATACGCTACGATAATTGTTGCGCTGCGGGACACACCAAAGTAACTGAAATGAGAAGCATTACAAATACTCTCAGTTCTCATCTGTTTGCAGTAACCAACAGAACACAACTTTAACATCAACTGAAGTCACCATCCATGACAACAGCATCTAAAAGCTTCAGTGACAAGCACTGTTATGTACTACGAGATTATACATCTAGAACTGCACCACAACAGGAACCACAGCATAAGGCAAGTGCAATAGTGAAAGTAATGTAAGAGTTACAAAAATCACCACAAGCATTTAGACAGGAGTTCCAATGTTTGCATGTCCCATTTGCAAAGAATTCCTTGGGCTGCTGCCAGAATAATTTCACCACACCCTCCAGAACATTGTCAGTTGGTGTGAACCTTCAGGCTTTGAGGGCTGTGTGCTGAATGTCCGAGCGCCTCTCATCACGCAGCATTCAGTCAGGTGTCACACTAAGGGCCACATGGTAGGCAATCAGCACTGTCATGCAACAGGAAGATGCCTTCAGTGAGTTAGTGGACATTTGTTCTGATGTTGGTAGCAAGTTCTGAAGGGTCTGACAGTAATATTGTGCACACGTTGTGTCATTACACAATTTTAAGTGCTGAAGCAGGGGTGTCTCCATGTCCTGGTTTGATGGACTCACCACAATGTGCTTAATTTAGGCTGTGCAGCTACACATTCACATGACTGCAGCAGCACTACAGACATGTGTCAGTTGTGCACCCCCCCACCACACACCACATTGCACTGAACACAAATATACGTATGGGCTCTCAAAACACAATGCAAGTGTTCTCAGTTGCTCTGAATGCCTGTGTCAGTTCTCTTGACCAACTTTACATCACACACTGAGACACAAAGTACTGTACTTTCTGTTGCATATCAGTTTTACACACGCGCACATGCATACACACACACACACACACACATACACACACACACACACACACACTGTAAGCAATATAATGCTTACCAATGTACTAATACGACTCCCTGCTCCTGGCCTGCCTTAATAAACTCAGAAGTATTTTCAAAGTGCGTCAGCAGATCTTCCCTTGGAGTATCAGTGACTGGAAGCAGCAAAACAAACAACTTTAAAATGTGTGTAGTCTCTGATACACTGAGCCAATCTTGAGCACTGCTGTGCACAAAATCATGCCAACACATTAACAGTGTCCAAGACCTGTAAGCAGGAAAGCCAAGAAGAAAAACAGCAACCACACCATTTGGTAGTAACAAAACTTTCACTGTAATTTCTGAGAATAACACACAGGGTGCAGCAGACAGACAGATGGATGGACAGACAGACAAAAGAAAATAGTAAAGAAATAGAAGAAAAAGGAAGGAAGGAGAAGAAGGTATGGAAGGTCTAAAATAAGGGAGGGTGGGGGCTGAGGATACAAATGATATGTTTTTCCTGAAAACACTAAACTTACATATGCACCAAAATGTCAAAACCAAATGAGATGCTTCTGTGATCCAAATGATTTCATCCTTCATTCCATCACAAATCAAGTCACATGTATTTGTCTCAGAGGATCATAAATGCTAGTGCTAAGAGGTCATGTGGAATGTGTGGGAAAAAAGAGAAATGCTAGAGTTTTGGAGGAGAAAATTGTGAGATACACAGGTGTAGATGGAAAGATAGTAGTAAAATGGACCTTAAACAAGTAGGATGGGAAAACGTAAACTGGACTAATCTGGCTCAGGACAGGAACCAATGGCAGGATGTTGAAACACAGTAATGACCCTTTGGGTTCCAAAAAATGTGGAGAATTTATTGAGTATATGAGGCACAGGGAGCTTCTCAATTATGAATCTGCTCTATGGAGTCATTTAGTTAGTGCTAAAATACCACTGCATTCCTCTGTAAGCATGCATTATTCCAGTCCCAACATTTACTTTGGACTTTAAAACTGACTCTTGCAGTTGCAATATATTTAGTGTTGAAAATAAACAATATAATGAGTTTCTATTATATTTTCAATGGATTCCAACACCAGTGTTCACTATACAACAGACGACTGTTATGCAAATGAATACAGAAAATATTCAAATATGCAGAAAAGAACAAAAGGGTTCAGTGTATTCCTGTTCAGTGTATTTCTGTTCAGTGTATTCCTGTTCAGTGTATTTCTGTTCAGTGTATTCCTGTTCAGTGTATTCCTGTTCAGTGTATTCCTGTTCAGTGTATTTCTGTTCAGTGTATTCCTGTATTCCTGTTTTCCAAGCTTGCACATTAGCACCCACCTTGCAAAAATTTAGTTTTTATTCCTGGCAGCATTATTATTTTTCTCGGTAAGGGGCAGGAATCAACTGTAAGAATATGGTTGATATGATGCAACTCTAGCGTGACAACATCTGTAGCTGCAGTTACATTGCCTGTGACAACAGAGCAATACAAAAATAAATCCAGCTAAAATGGTAAAATCAGACATACATCATCATTAAACCTACACATGCATAACAAAATATCTCAACACACTACTTCAAAAATTACACTATACGACCACAAGTATCACAGTGAAGCATTTCTTATAAACAGTCAAATTACACTATTTGCTCATCAGTACCACTGTAATGCATTTCTTAAGCAGTTACGTTATTTATGACTAGCTGCAAACTTATTACACAGGATCAGATCAGTATCTGGAATGCTGTGTTCATTTCTTTGTATTTCCAAAACAGGACATGAGAGACGTTCTTCCTGCTTACACCACCTATGAAGACAGAACAGAGAGTGTGTTGCAAAATGTCAGCACATTAAATTCAGAAGCCAGGGAATCACCCAAAAGAAAGAATACAACATTCAGAACACAGTGAAAGTTTGAAATCAAGAATGACAGACATAGTCTAAAAAATAGGTGGTTCTAAATGTAAAGCCCAGAAATCTCCAACGGCTATAGAAGTAAGGCCCAGAGGCTGTGCACAGCTCTATCAGTACGTGTTGGTTCCTCCCCTCCTTTTTAACTGAGGGCAGAAACAACGCAGTTTCAAACACATTACATGCATTTCTGTATATCTGAAACACTGGACAGAGCTACTGTGTATAATAGTTCACCACATTATTTACAAAGTGTTACCAAACTTTTGGCAGTTGTTTACACACACACACCTACAGCACACGTGTAAGATTACTGAACGCAATACTTAAGAATAAACTCAACAACATACTCATAACGTATAACTACATTTGTGCAATGCTATTTGTATCTTGTGTAACAGAAAGTATCTTGGAAGCATGTTGTGTAGCAAATAATAATTTAACAATTTAGAGTCACTTACTCACAAATACTGCAATGAAGAGCTGCGTGTGTAAAGAAAGCAATATTTAAGTATAAATATGACAACAGTCTAATAATACATACCTGACTCTGTGCCTTGCTACTCAATTCTCATGGAACACAACCACCTTGAAAGCCATGGCCCACCTTGGTCTATACATGCCAATCCAAACCATAACCTTTAGGTACTACATACAAACACCTCAGAAGAGTACTTTTTGGTCTTCTGTCAAAAACTGACTAGTTCTAAACATGAAAAACCTACAATCATACAAACCCTACACAATGAGACACTGCAGAACACAGTCTGAGTCCTCCTAAGACAATTTAATCTATCAAGAACCTATCAAACACAACCAGGATGGATCAATGCGGGATCAAACACAGTCACAGAACAGAGCACTGTAGGAGAACAAAACAGCATTCTGTACCTAACCTCAATGTCAAAATTTTGAGTAATCATATTCAGTACTATAGTATATGTACTTTGTCCACACTCCATACGTTCTGCAGTTCTTTGCAAGGAATACGTCGCCATCTGTATTCAAAACGGGGGCAAATTTATCGACAGGCTCATTACATTTGTTTTGTTGCAATTATACACCACGGAAAAGTTCTGCAGTCAATGTAATTAATATAACCCTTCGTTATACAACATTCATATCTTGCTGAAAGAAAGAAACACACCTAGTCTTCTGTATCCTGGGTCACAAACCTTTAAATAATGTAGTAGCCTAACAAAATATACATACCAATAAACAAACCGGGCTCTATACAATCAAGATTTGTTGGCCCCGCATCAAAATCTTCGCGTTCAAGAACTGCTGATTCTTTACGTTTGACACTCAGTTTCTTACAAGCACCAAGTGAACTCATCATTCACCACTGTCTTGAACACCTTACGCCAGATTAACCATCGCCACACATCCACGTATACCCCGTACCCAGTGCGAAATACTGTGTTTACATTTTCTTGTTAACATTACTTCCACAGACTATTCAATTGTTCCATCTATAATTATATTTGCATTTGACTTTCGAAAGGCATATTCCGATCGATTCCATACAAACAAGAAATTTTGAACGTGACATCTGACGGCTACGATGTTGGTTCTCTTGATATTCCCTCCATATCCGTAAAATATCTCTTTTGAGGCCGAAATTGTAATCACATTGTTCTCGAATGTTTTATTGCGTTTACATTTACTTCAATAAGTCAGTAGCTCTCCCTTAATATTGTTACTGCATTTTCCGTTACACAATATTGCACTTTAGCCCAAAACGTAGAACATGCAAACATACCCAATGGAGGGAAAAATATAGCTGATAGAGTGGTAGACGGCTTCATTTGCGTCAAATACACAAATGCATAAAATGGACTCTTGAGATGGAGGCCTGTCTGTCCGCATATTTTATCTCCAAAACTACTAGATCGATGTGTGGGAGCACCCACATAGCCACCTTCCAATCCACCGCTAAACAACACAGCACGTAGTCAGGTCGGAGCACCCACACAACCACTTTCCAAGACGCCGTTTTACATCACAGTAAGGTTACCTCTCTCTTTCCTATCCTTCTCTCACTACAACCGCAGTCTGCTCACAGC
>Ga0123357_10003228_pt1 | contig 18574 bp, 12 predicted proteins | sample TergutEmb28metaG_FD_89873 | JGI IMG/M metagenome (GOLD analysis project Ga0123357, IMG submission 89873) | Embiratermes neotenicus P4 segment gut microbial communities from Petit-Saut dam, French Guiana - Emb289 P4 | ecosystem: Host-associated > Arthropoda: Insects > Digestive system > Gut ...
AATCTATCAACATGCGCCCCGCAACATCCTTCAAGAGGGAAGATTTCAACCCTCGTTTTCCAAAAAAATACACGAGAAATTTCTTTACTAGATAAAAAAACTGCCAACTTCTCAAGACGGACTCTACTGCATGGAATTATTTACGGATGAAGAGAATAATTTTACTGTGATTGTGAAATATGAGTGTAAACGATAATAATAACAGAAGGAGTTCTTAAAACTTCTGCAGAAACAGACATGTATGTAGATGTTCAATAAATAAGATTATGAAGCAGGAGGTCGTTTCTTTTTAGTAAACCTAATTTTTCATTTTGTTATAAGAGCGATACTACATCTGTAAACGCGGATGCGTAGCTCTTGATACGAAGCTGGATAATGATCTTCGAACTGTCGGTTGTGTAATTGTTCCAGCTTGCTTATTAGAACCTTTTGTCTGCGATGCGAATCCAACTTAGTTGTGTGGATGTTTTTATCCCAGGTAATGTCCATGACGATTCAATTAATTAATCACAATTAAATGTAAGTCAATTCATGTTTAATACTTATATATTTATGAACGTCTTTCTCACTACATATTTTAATGCATATAAACTTCCATTATGAATCGTTGATACAAGAGCACAAATATTTGTCCCCATTGTTAAGCACTATATCAAACGTACTGTGTTACTAACATGAAATATCAACATTTTAACACTAATTACATACCTAAGGTAATTCTACAAAGATGTATCAGTCGTAACACAACTATATATCAAGTGTGTATGTAATTTTTCAATATCAACTACCTGTTTCGGCCATTTATGCTGTGCCAGTTTTCAGGTTGGATACAACTTATTATCAGAGAAGCTATATAGAGATATGATATAATATAGAACAAATTATTAGTGTAGGTAAGGGGGAAAGAGGTTTCGTTTTACACAAATATCATATCTATATATAGCTTCTCTGATAATATATTGTATCCAACCTGAAGGTGGCCACAGTAACAATGGCCGAAACATGTAGTTGATATTGAAAAATTACATATACACTTGATATATAGTTGTGTTACGACTGCTACATCTTTGTAGAATTACCCTAGTTTCTAACAAATACAACGGGGGTAACGCACACTGAAGTTCACTAATTACATACTCTACTATAAATACAGACTTCTCGTCGTCTGCAGAACCTTAAATGCGTATGCCTACCGATAGGTGTAATATGAGGCCTGTCTGGTAAATAACAAGGCGTCTGTACTATTATTTGATCAACACAAAAACCTAAAGACTTGACTTAAATTTACAATAAATTTATGAATAATTATATAATTAATTGTATTATTTTAGTTAAATTTAAATCTCATATTGTCTGTCGCATTTCATAATTATGGGACTGCAAGTCTTATTGGTTGGTTTTTGTTCCCACAGTTTCAGTAAGTGAAGAGACAGCGCTAGGGTAAAAGTGTAAGGATGTTCTCCGTAACGATTGTCCTTAGCCGTGGAGTCTGAAAGTGAGTCTCTCGTCTTCACTCCCCAGCACCACTGTTATTTATTTCATTTAGGAGTAATTCACCCTGCTGTCCAGAAGTCGGTTTTGCCCTTACTGTTTACTTGTCTGCGTCATTTATTTGTCTTAGGTTCATTAAGTCTAACTGGTAAACAAAGTGTTACAGGTACCTTCACCAAGGGTAGAGGAAATCCAAATTAATCGAATAAAGCGGTAAGACTTGATCACCTAATTATCCAGTTCAAAATCTTTAATAGTGAGCCCTATACTACAAGTCGAGCTTTCATTTCGTAAAAATTTCATAACGACCCCAATTTTTAAAAATCTCTCTGCCGAAACAGCTGTAATATTTGGACAGTGCTTGACAAAATAAACTAACTCCACTGCAGAAATCCTTATTCAGAACCTAATATTCTGTCATCTACTGCAGAAAGTTCTCGCTTTTTATGGAAACATATGGTCCGCAATCTTTGTCACAAGATCCTGCTGCTGATTTTATGTACACACAGGAAAATTATAAAATTATTTTTAAGTGTGGATTTTGAAAAGACATCTTAAACTGTGCAACGTCGCACTTGTATCCTGCTGACGTCACACCAATAAAGAATGAAGTCATTTACTGGTCTTTACATCATGCTTTGACAAGTATCTTTTACGATCTGTTATCTGTATTTGAACCTGTTCTGAATAAAGGCTTTCCAGTTTAGAACACCGGGTACCTTACATGAAGACCAATACGCATTTTGATTACATATTCTCTCAGTTCTTCTTAGAATGAGAACTGTTTCGACATGTCTTAAGGAAAATCGAAACACACATACAATTTTCTTAATATCGTGCCGTTTCTGACATACTGTAGAAAATATTGCAGAGCCGGACAGGCCGCAGTTGGCAATATGGCGTAAGCGCATTGCGAGCTGTATAACTAAGACTACAAGCACACACTCAGAATATGTAATATTTACTGCTTTTCCACGACAACATTGGTTTCACAAACACCCCAAATATTACGTTATACTTACATTACATGTCCTGTTATTTTTTAAGTGACAACAGTCGAAATTGGGGGAAAAAATGGAATATCAGGCAAGTATCCTAACTGGATCACAAATTACATTTCAAGCTCAGTGTTTGGATGCTGAACAACATTGTCATTACGGAAGAGGCTGATGGGAATATTCAAATTAAGAAAGAATGAAAATAATGTATGGAAAATGTAACGCCACATTAATGGAAGGAGGTCGCTTGCTAAGTGGGACAATGTACTTTTGTCTATAATAGCATGCCAGTAGTCAATCCTGAGATTTTTAGATTCACCTCCATTAACACCAACACACTTCATCGCACCTGCAGCACGAAAAGAATAATTAAAATCTGCACGCGAACCAGACAAAAGGAATTCTTTATCTCGGCAGAGTGCAAGATCCCTTTCTGCAATATCGTCCTTGTGATCCTCGCGTGATTACTGGGTGAAGTGAGCAACGTGCTATATACGCAACCCATCCCATTCTCCTGTTGTACCGTTACGATAAGCCCGGCTAACTACGTCATACGAAATGAGTTCTGTCATCGTCCCCACTGCAGTTAAAATGTAATACAATTACCATTGCTGCTGGAGTCCCTTGGTAGATTTATGTTGTAATTAACCACCAACACCAGAAAACCTGGAGAGAAGTTTGAACAGCTATGTTAGATTCTTTCTTGTAATTCAGTTGCAGAAAATTGCCCCAGACAGCATGATATTACTCGAATATCGTGTTGTTCGCTGCAGTTGCGGTATATACAGTATATGAAGCGTTTTAAATGTATGAAATTTTATTTTAGTCTCAGTAGTTCGTCCAACATATTGCACAGTGTACAGGGAATCCATAATGGTCCATATTGTGCCAATCTCTGACAGACTTTGATTCACGAAGAACCATTTCCACGGAGTCATATGGATCATAAAAATCGCTGAGAGAAATGTACATGGAATGTATAAATGAACACAATCATGTGGAACACAGTGCTAGATTATACAATTTTTTGTAATGTTTGCCATCCTGAAATGTTTAACACATATAAATATACAATGATGTATCAGTCAAACACAACAAAACTTTATTATGTTTATTATTATACTAGGGTAACATGTTTCGATTCTTACAGAATCATCCTCAGGCCTTTACAAGAATACAGATCCTTACTTAACAATGTTTAAAATGCTCTGTGGGATCCCAAACACTTACATTCTTAATAAAACTGTGTATAAAATGCATGCATTTTATACATGGTTTTATCAAGAATGTAAGCGTTTGGGATCCCACAGCGCATTTTAAACTTTGCTAAGTACGGATCTGTATTCTTGGAAGGGCCTGAGGATGATTCTATAAGAATCGAAACATGTTGCCCTAATACAGTAGTAAACATAATAAAGTTTTTTGTGTTTGACTGATAAATCATTTTATATTTACATACTAGATTATACAGCCTAACAGAGAAAGAATGTATCTTCCTGTGGAAAGGATTGTGAGACTATTCTATAATATTAGTGGAGAGGTGAGAAGTATCTAATAATTTAATTCTGTTTCCTATTAATTTATGACTGATTTCCTTGTTATACAAACCCCTGAGTGAGCAAAATATTTAATTTCTATTATTGATTATAGCTTCAGATGCTAATAACGTGGATCTGATGCGCTATCAATTAGACTGCGCGATGTTCGTGACAGTACAGCATATATGTTACGTGATGCTAAAATACTATCGGCCTCCAATGGGGGTCAATCTCTTGCTTTTGTGTTGGGATAATACTCGTAAATTGGAAGCCTGAAGTCGAGCCTACAGGCATCATACGAACTGCAGCACACCGCACTGATGATGCGTTAAACACAATATTGATGCTGTATATTCAGCACTTATAGATAAGAATGTATTCGTAAAAATGAAATAATGGACATACAAAACTAGAAACTTGTGGGATGGGAAATTAAGATTTCAGTTATTATCGGAATTGCTTGTTTAAAATATGCAATGAACTGTGTTGAAAACTGTCAGTATTTGAGACGGTAAGGCGTTAAATTCCATATTAAAAATCTCTTAAACAATATATTGGTTACTGGAAAATTATAGTTGGCTTAAAGTTTTGTGGTCATTGCTAACAAAAATTATAGAGAGACTTGCAAAATTTTATATCTAAAATAATAAAGAATTTGATGTAGATTCTACTTGGTTTCTTTGTATGTTAACTGAGAAGCAAGTAAATGCAACGGAAAGGCTTCACATTATGTGCGAAAAAAAATGTACTTGTTAAGAATATCAGACGCTACTGAATATTGTCCACGAAGTTTATTTCATAATTGTATAACTGTTAGTTTGAAAGTATTCTTAACTAGGCTTTGAAACTTCTCTATAAACGCGTTTCTCATTTGCATTTTTAATGTATGCTGAACTAAAGCAATACTCACACTTCGTCCAATCAGTGAAAATCTCGGATGGAGTTCGGAAAGTCACAAGGTTAACTCGGAAATTTATGAAAGCAATCATTATTTGTAGATCCCATAAGGGAGGCCGAGAGCACTTCACCGTTTCCAGGGTTACGAAGTCACCGGATTTCTTGAGACTCTGAATTCCTTATAATGTCTAATTCCTTAGTAAACTCACAGTGTCTCTGCCTTCTCCTGTGCAGTAAAGTGCTAGGATTTTATTTTTCATCAGCGTTTGTGACCGCGAAATGCCAAACCTTATGTCCAAATTAAATACCCTAGCTGAGAAATAACCTTTGAAGGGATTTTGTTTGGCTCTCTAACCAGTGGCTTTTCACCGTGGATAAAGCAATCATCAGATGCCTTGTATAAACAACTTTACAAAAGAATAATATTGTCGCCTGTGCTTATATGGTATGTCGCCCTGCAATAGATTAAGTCTTCGTTGAAAATGTCGTTACTAAGATTGCAGTGCCAAAGCAAAACCTACGTCACTGAACTGACCCAGTACGTAGGCTCTCAAGTTTCAACATATTTTCTTTGTACTCGAAAATCACTACAGTTTTCTGAGACAGAGTCTTGTAGTTCTGTGTTATAATTTCGGTCGGAGAACTCCGAAAAGTAACTAAAAACCATTAAATATAGAATAAGTCATGTACAATTTATGGTGGAATAAAAACTGTACCCGAAGTTTCTGTGACAATGGATGTATTCATTACGTCTCTGTAATTGTGTATGGCACCGTCCGATGTTTGGGATACGTTTGTTAGGCACGTCATTGGCTAAGGTATACTTGTGACTGAAATGATGGACATTGCCCATCTCCTTAGGGCAGAGACCAACTGTAGTTCGGAGGTTGAATCATTTGGCCTATTCAGGTGTAACGGCGAAAGGGAGATACTGTTTTATTTAACATGTAAGGAACAGATAGTCTTTATCACTGGACACTTTTTCTAGTGAGTCCAACTTCAATGGTTTCACCTGAAGAAGGAGGCAGATCAATCTTTCGAAACATTTGTGGATACTGTTAGCCTGAGAAGTACGACAGTGTGTAATCTTCCAGCCAACGAATATGACCATATGTCATCGTCAGAATTATTTACAGTTGAATTTCAGAAGTTCCTGAAATTCTGCAATATGTCACAAACTACAAACTTTTATCATAGTAATCGCGTTGGTTCTGTAGAAAGAAACATCTGTGTTGTTCTTCTTCTGCATCAGCTTAATATCCAATTATGTTTGTGTATTCATCGTGCCTACTTTTGGAATTGCGGAATAGAAGAAGCGCAGACCTTTTTAATTATTCATAAGAATTGTTTATATAAAATGCTACTGACATTTTGAAATCAACTGGATATGCTTTCTATATTTGAACCTTGAAGGGGGGACCGATAGGTCTTCCCAAAACGTCGGTAACTACCTACCAATCTACGTTGCGTAAGGACTCAAAAGAGTGAAAACCTCATATATCCAGCTCATCTGACTTACCTTAAACACAGAAAAATATCCATAGCTCTTCATCCATGACGAAGAAACAACTCTGGAATTGTCTACATCCTGTTGGTGCTGGAGATAATGATGAATGCTTGGTAACAAAGGAACATATTCACGGGGCTTACTGGCTGCTGAGAGAATTGCTTTGGGTTATGACAATAATTTTTCCGGCCGATTAGTGCAGAACGAGATCTACAAGCCCTCAAGGGTGAAGTACAATTTTCACCTAAGACCCCACACAGGAAATTTAACCCTCTCTTGAGCCGGTATTGTGGGGCATGCGCACCAGGTCAAGTCTCAAGAGAGATATCGGCTATGGAGATTTACTGGCCTCCGTGTCCCATCTCCTGTTCCTTCTTTTAACTTTCCTTCTTTTCTCTATTTCAGCTTCTCATACCTTAACCTGAGTTGCACCATATTTCAAACGTCATATTAGTGGGAAGCATGCATCTCTTTTTTCTTCTTCTTCTCTTAGTTTCTAGACTTATATTTCCTCTTTTTCTTCCTGGAAGGAAAATGACGGCCAGTGCTGCTTTCCTTACGATAATTCATCTCTGGCACCTGCGCCTTCGTATTCTTTTGCCAATTTTGTGAACTTTCTGCCTTTCTTTTTGTAAATACTCGTTATTATGTAGTTAGAAATTATTCTTATAACTGATTTGTTCCTAGTTTCAGTTGTATGTAGAACATATTATGAAATAAAGTGAACTGCCAACTTGATGCAACTAAGTAATTTTGTTGATGTATTCTTAGCTGTACATGTTTCGGGTACATATGCCCATCATCAGGAGCATTAGATGTTGAGTTGCTGCATATGGTTTTCTGTACCGAGTTTTTGGATGGGTGGTGGTCTTGAGAGCCGCTGCGTAAGACGTGTGTACGGTGCGGATGGTGCCGTGCGGCACAATCCGTACCAATTGCAGAAAACCATATGCTGCAACTCAACATCTAACGCTCCTGATGATGGTCTTATGTATCCGAAACATGTGGAGCTAAGAATACATAAATAAAATTACCTAGTTGCATCAAGTTGGCATTTCACATTATTTCATGAGGAAGATGCACGGTCAAACAACCCTCAAACATATATTATAATCCATCTCCTTCCCCTTGTGACTTAAACTGAAGTCTCCTCAGACGTTATAATCCTCTAATATTTTATTTTTAAGATATCCTTCTAGTTCTTCATAAACTATAAATCATTGTTTTCTTCTCAAGTTTACTTACTATTTAATTCTTTTCATATTGGATCTTACAGAAAAATATTTTGTCACTATACGCATTAAACTTTCAGCCTTCTGGGGACCTAAGTACGTGTCCAACCCTGTTTAGAGTTGGCTTTTATATTCTGATCTTTCGCAAAAGACATTTGTATGTGTTGTGGGCTGTCCCTTTTTATGTAAGTACGAAATGTCTTATAAGATCAGTTACGACGTCCGTACATGTCTCTTTTTAAACTTCTATCAAGTGTACCCTAATTTTAGGGTTGTTTATATTTATTCCGCACTCGCCTTAAATTGCATGCATATGAATATTGTAATTTTTCTGTGTTTCGCTTCTCTCTGTTCAGCTGATCCTTGTGTCTCCTCATTAATAATTTAAGGCCCCCAAACATGCAGTAAGCAGTAATTTAGTAATTCGAAATTGTGACTCAGCTTACGACAGAGCAAAAACATTTTGAAATGTGAAAAAATTCGAAACTATCAGAAAGACACGACTGTGCCAAATATGCGTTCTTGAGAAGAAATAATTATGGAAATGCTTCCCTCCATAAAGCCCAGAATATTTTTCTTATCTCCCACTGTGTAGAAAAATAAATATTCACACGTATAAAAACCATGATTTTTCTTATTTTAGTTGGTTGTGTAACTTGGTCTTTCACGTCAAGGGAAGAATATAGACTAAGGACGAAAGTTTGTCTTCTGGCGTGTGAAATCGTATATTCTAGTTAGAAGTACATAGACGTTTCACTAGATCCTGCGGTCTTGATCCTCAGGTTAGAGATGGAGGCCACACGGCATAGTAGCCCATCAGACAACAGCCTTCAGACACACCACTGTGAATACCTCACGTATCTCAAGGGACTGACTGTTTTGATTGTTGACGCAAACACTAGAGGCCACGGGCAAATAAGAGAGAATTTCACTGTCAGTAATTTCGTAATTTATATTCTTCGCCAAATATAATTAAGTAGCCACGTATAGGCTGTATGATGGGTCACGTACCAGCTCACGATACTTTTTATACTTCTTTTGTGATTGGTAATGATTTATTAACCCATTTCACTAATGGTTATTTAGTTACACTTGTATCTTAATCATGCCTGAACGTCTTTACGTTGTTACGGCAGAAAATCGATGCGTCTTTCTTGCCATTAACAATTATACAGGGCCAGTTGTTCCGTAACACTTGTATCACGTTGTGCATACATTTTTGTTAATGTGACAAAACTTTTCCACAATAATTATTATATCTAACCTAAACCATAAAATGCTGAAACTTCCCTTTTTTGTTGCGGCAAATTAACTTGGCCATTTCCAGAATCTCCCAAAACCACGTGTTCGGAAGTTGATTTGTGTATGTGAGAGAGGTCTGTGATAAAATTGCAAATAAAACACTTTGCCTTTAATTTGTTTAATGTCAGGAGTTCTTAAAGACGTAGGGCATAATTTTAAGGTACTTCATCTAGCTTTGTGCAAAGCAAAGAATAATCGTCCTACTTGCACAGCCCACCACTGCTCTGGAACATAAGCCAGATAATCTACCCTGCATCTTCGTGTACCGTTCCTTGCAGATCATTTGTAATATTATCGGTTTATGTAGGCTTAACTTTTTCGAGTGAACTCTTCCCTCGGGTGTTATGACTAAAGTTTATGTATATTTCGCCATCTCAGTCAAGCGTGCTGCATGTTCTGTCCATCTCCTCCGAAACGATGTTTTCAACAGAATTATGTTCGAAAGAACCATCAGCTTGTATTCGTGAACTTAGTTCGGCTAATGCCGTTGTGATGACGATAATAATAATAAAGAGGAAGAAAGATGCCGTCTCTCACAACTACGGGTCTTCAGATGCGTTCTCAAAATTGCGAAAAACAACTGTTAGCTTCGTCATGTCTGTCCGTCTGTCCGTCTGTCCATCCGTCCGCGTGGAACAACTCGGCTTTTTCTGGACGGATTTTCATGAAATTTTATATTTGAGGATGTTTCGAAAAATTGTCGAGAACATTCAAATGTCATTAAAATCGGACAAGTATAGCAAGTACTTTACATGAAGATCAATGTACATTTTTATCGCATCTCACTCATTTCTACTGAGAATGAGAAATGTTGCAGACAAAATTTTTAGAGAAAATGAAAACACACATTTTTTCGAATATCGTACCTTTTATGAGATAATGTGGAAAAATATTTCAGAGCGGGGCAGGTCACAGATGACAATATGACGCATTCACATTGCGTTCTGGATACCTAAGGCTGCAAATACACAAACTCGGGTTGTGTAATACTCATTGCTTTCCCACTACAACAATGACTTCACGAACACGCCTCAATGTTACGTTATACGTACATCGCCTCTATTACTATCTATATGGGAGATAATATTTACAACATGAGTCGGTCCAAGAGGAACAACTTCAGGTAATGCATATGTCATAATTACCAGGCATAGTTACTGGGTTATAAGTTATTTGCATATAAATGATATTTCGTTGTTAATTTTATCCTTCTGCAGTGAGGGATAATTTGGGTGTGTAGAAGTAGTTTGTATTGTAGATTTTGTCTAAAGTGGATGAGAGAATATATTATGTCTAAGCAATCACTTGATTTTAATCGTAGAATTTGAGTTGATTTTCGATAGGCGAAAAGTGCAAGTTCGGAAGCTTATTCTTATAATAAAACTAACTAGATGCACAAACTAGTGAATCAAGTTAGTTTTATTAATTAGTGTATCTAGTTGGTTTTATTATAAGAATTTTTCACGATGCAGGGTCACATGAACGTCAAAGAGGAGGCTTGTGTTTGTATCTTCGAACGGAGCTAAATTTAGGGTTCTGTATTACAAGCAGTGTTTAGGTAAGAGGTGCTGGAAAGTTATGGGAAATCCACAAGTTTAAGGACTGCGGCTATACGTGAAATTTTGTTATGGGTATCGCAGTGTGAGCAGCAAAGTTACGTGATGATGCAATGCTATCCTGTGAACAGTTATCATTGTTGAAGGCCAAAAAACCTTCAGCGTCTGACCCTTTGTCAGTGTTCAGGTAAATACAAGGAGGTTTAGGAATTGTATTCATTCGACTTCTTCAGACTAGAATTGCCAATCTGAAGATGGATTTATCGGAACGCTCCGAAACTTGAATATACAGGGTCATAACCAAGAACACATTTTAAAAATTTTGGGCCAATATTTTATTAATTTAGTAGGAAGAAGAAGTTACGAAAAACAAATTTATTATTTGCTGAATGATTATGGATTGCCTGTTTGCAAATTTTAAAGGAAAAGAAGGTATGTTGGTGCTAACGTAACCGTAACATACGAGGTGAGAATTTTATAAGAATCATAGGTTTTGAGAAGCTCAAATCTTTCTAAATGAACAGTAAGTGGGTCTCGTGCGGTGACTTGGTTTGTCGACAAACATCACAGTTAGTAGGGTGCGATAAATCTAACAGAACCAGCGAAGGGAAGGAAGGAACGAAATGGGGAGACAGGAAAAAGATAAAGAGCAAATGACAAATGACAGGGGAAGGATTACAACGTAATGGAATGAGTTTCGAGTGTCGTAAGAAAATACGCGAGTCTCGGCCGTCTTTGCCTTACAGAGTAACAGAGGTATTGCATAAATGTTACCTTCTCGCTGTCGCACGACATCTGTCGCAATATCAAACTACGACTAGAACAATATCTTTGAGTGCGTACAGTTGATGGTAGGGTGGACTGCGAACGTTGAATTGGACAGTATCTGGAAACACGTAGATATATCTGAAATATGGATGAAATGAAGGTGCAGATTGGCTCACCTGACTTAGGACGGGGACAAGTAACTGGTTACTGTTATCATGATAATAAGATTTCGGATTGCACAGAATGAGGGAAATTTCTTGACTAGCTGAGAAACTGTTAATTTCCATACAATAATCCCCCGCGGTTCAGTTTGTAGGTAGGTAGTTTTATGAAACCAGTCGTGGTATCAACAAGGTGCTAACACTGCATTTTGCAGGGAGAAAGAGGAAAACTAAGAAATATATTCAGAGTAGCAGTTGTCTCGAGAGAGAGTTGAACCGAAGGCTTACCGAATGCACGTCTATTATTTTACCGCCATACTAACACCCTCCTCTGATCCTGTACTAAAAATGGAAAGATGAAGGTAAAAGTTAAACATATTTAAAATAAGATTTTCTCTATTCTTTGGGAATAAGATACATCAAAGTTTGAAATTTCACCACGTCACTTATGTAAATAGAATCGTGATGGATTCTTCTTATCTTTGAGGTGGTACGCATGCTCCTTTATGGTGTTTCTTCAACCCTGAAACAGAAAATAAGAGCCCCGAAAACAAATTGAACATCGGCAATGGTCTAATTCAGCGTACATCAAGGATCATTTAAGAGTTAACTGCAGTGGTTGTGGTGAACCCTAAAGCGAGATGCTTGATGTTGCCCTTTGCCCCACTCCTATATACACCTACGCATGGAGAAAATATACCTGTTTTCATTATACAATCATACTTCAAGATTTTTTTAAGATCATGTTTCCGTTCATCATAATTCAATATTAAATAAAATCCAACCAGATGCAACAGCATGCAGTCTGATTTAGTGTACTGCAAAATCACTCTACATGTTTCGGGTGTCACCGCAACCGCCATCAGGCGTACTAAATACTGTAACCGCAGCCTCCGGTACAGGTCATAAAACTGGTACAGCTACTTCCTTCCAACGTGGCCAGATCGGGCCACGTTAGAGGGAAATAGCTGTAAGATATTTTGCAGCAAATAAACCAGACTGCATACTGTTGCATCTAGTTGGATTTTTATTTAATATTGAATATATAATTCATGATCTTCAGTTTGATTAGCATGTGCTTCAAAAATGGCGAAGCATTTCTTAAAAATACTGTTAAATTATTTTATTTAGTTTTGCTTCTTCCACACGTAGATGTTTCTAGATGCTTCCCTGCAACAGGCATATTTTTGTGCTAGTGTCAGTCGTATAGTTCAGTTTCTGTAAAACATGTTTGTTCTAATGGTGACAACTATTTTACTTTACTTGGTATTGTAAAATAAGAAAGTAAAATGGAAAGTGCTTGTAGCAAAATGAATTCGTAATACGAAAGCACAAAAATTTTTAACAAATTTACAACTGTGTATTTTTTTAGTGTACTTTGTTCTTATTAATTATTTCGAACTTATTTAAGCTTTGATTGTATGTTTGCTTGTATGTTTCAACTTCCGCTTATTGAGTTTGGATATATATATATATATATATATATATATGTGTGTGTGTGTGTGTGCGTGCGTGTGTGTGTTTTTAGCGAAATGCAGAGTTTTCAAGAGTCAATCAACACACATTCAGTGGCTTTTATTTTTAATTCTTCAATTCAAGCACACATTTTGTGTACTATTGCTACGACAGAATATTTCCTACCCGTGCTATGCAGTCATATAGGGAGGGTAGGGGCATAGGCCCACTCATTCTTCGCCTCAGTTCTAGATGAATTTTATTAGTCTCACCCTGGCCGGCGTACCTCCAAAATGAACTCTACCCGTTGGAGAGTAGGCTGAGTGGGCTGCATAGTCGGTCTGGACGTTTTGTAGAAAAGAAAACTCTCTCTCTCCTGCCGCTAATTGATATCCGGTAAGTCGAATCCGTCGCCTAGTCGCTTTACCGACTTCCGTAACGATTCTTAAGATATTATAAAGTACCGATAATTTTCTACGGATATTAAACACTTTTTAAGTGCATAGAAGACAGGAAATGCATACACATTTATCTTATATTATTTATAACTGATAATTATATTTTACATTTCATACTCCAATATCTTACATTAATCAATAAATGTAAAAGAAATCTCGTAATAATAATAATAATAATAATAATAATAAGCTGCAGTTTGGTTACCATCCGGTGGCAGTGGTTATTTTACATGTAAACAAAATATGAAGCTGATTATTAATAAATTTAAGTCGGAAGGGCTACATTAGAACATGTAGTGACAACTTTGAATTTTGGGAACCATCTCAGCCTTTGCCTATAAACACAGCGAAACGAAGAAAACCCTGTGTCGAGGTGGCCGATCGCAGGACCTTCCGAATACTGACTTCTAGCCAGCAGTCCAGCAACTAAAGTACAAACAGCAATACACACGTAGCACAACAAATACGCATAAACACATTAGATGACAACAATACACACAAGACAACTAAACAACAATTTAAAAAACACAACTTAAAATAAAAAATGTAAAAAGGTAAACACTACCACTTTGGAACATGGAGCAAATACAGAAATTATAAAGGTCGATCTTAAGGACACGGTTTTTTTTTTGGGGGGGGGGGAGTGGGTGAAGAAATAAGTTACGAATGATGTCCAGGGTTTTAATTGTTTTAAGAGCATGTAAAATATCGGTTTAAATCATCAAACAACTGTTTATTTAAGCAATTGCGTTAATGTTTTCTCTGTTTCTTTTTCTCATATTACAGTAATGTATACATATTTCTTTCTTTCTTTCTTTTATTGCAGTAACTGACTTTTCATATATTCCTTCAGTTCACAGAATGAGTCTACAACGGACTTTTGAAAACGAATGCGACGTTTTTCCTCATTACCATTGCCAGTTATAATATTAAGGCAATTCACCCACGCTGTGTTTTCTGTGTAATCATAAATACGAAATATTCAGTCTAAACACGACAATTTGCCGTACAAAATTAGCTACATGTTTCGGCTATTATATGAACATAATCAGTCTGACTACAAGAACAAGAAGGAAATATTTGCAATTGCACGGGCTAGAGATTTCGAAACTTACAGGTATAATGTAATATATAAATGCATAACATAAATATTCAGTTTTAGGAACAAATTTAAGTAATGTATAAAAATGTGTCTGTACAAACATAATTTTATAATCATGTTTAATGAAGGATAAATCGGATAGGAACTGGAAGGAAAGGACTTTGCTTTAATGGAGTTTGTTTCCCAAAATTTCTCGGGGTTACAAAGGGCAATAACAGAAACTTGTAATCTAGTTTTAAATTACTGCGGCCGTTATCCAGAATGGTTACCTTTCGAATAAAAATCCAGAATATTAAAATTACAACAAGCTTCTCTGTGACTTTGTTTACCTAATATATTTTCAAATCTATACACCACTTTGACAATTGTGCCGTCTCTTGTGTGCTGTGTGGTCAAAATATTGTGTGCATTTTTTAATTTATCCAGAAGCGATACACTATAATGTAGAGAAACGATATTTATGAAGCATTTCGACGTAGCGGAATAATATAAACTTCCTCCTGAAGTTAGATTCTACTTTAATATTGTGGCAGGACCTCAGATTTAATATGCCCACATCGTGGTGAGTGTAATTAGATAATTTAGCAGAAATCCTAGAGGAAGGCTGTTTACTTACTCGGCTCTGTGATCATGGCGCACATGAGCGCCAAGGGGTTAGCATAGCTAATACCATCACTCCCGCAGATGGGATCCGCCACTAAGGCCTCGGAGAGCACTTGCAGTTTTTCACAAGGACTGTCGCTACGGTCACATGGCGCTCCTATCCGGATAATCGAGTCTGCAGCAAGAAACATCAACTGTATTTCAACATAAGAGGGTAATCAGCACTTAACGTATTGTCAAGACATGTGACCGTAGCAAAGTCACAAACAAAGGCTTCGTAGTAAGGTTATCTTTAAAAACCTGTGAATAGCATAATTTTTAAGAATAGTTTGCAGTTTATACAATTTTACTTGGCCCTAAATGGAGGAAAATTATTATGTTTTTACATACTTTTATGAAATTTCGGGTACCGTAGACGTCAGGATATATTTGACGCCGAAACAACTGTTTGTTTAAGATTATTTTTTTTTTTTGTTATTTCGCTCAGTCATTGTTTTTTTTTTTTGTTAGGGTAGCAAACGTACAGCAGCAACAGAGGGGAATGTCTTAAAAGAAAGAGTATCAACTGCACGGCTTCGACCGCCTGAAAACTCGCTAATTATTAACTTCCCATGCGAGACTGTACTTATAGTTACAATTGGATCAAAGCCAATAAAACGTATTAAAATATTTAATTCTTTTCCGTAAAGTACGTTCAACAGAATACAGGTATAAGTCTATTTGTGGAAGGCTTAAACATGCTTTACTTTTGATGTTTGTGTGGTCGTGCATCATTGAAGTAATAGTATAAACAGCCGACTAGATGCAACAATGATAATTTTATTAACAATTTCAATCAGCTCAACATGTTATGGGCGATAATTTTGCCGGAAACATGTTGAGCTGAATGAAATTGTTAATAAAATTATCATTGTTGCATCTAATTTGCTGTTTATATTATTATATGCTCTACTTTAATGCACTGAGTTTGCGTCATTTACCATCATTGAAGTAACCCGTTCTGAAAAGGCTGACTGAATGTGTAAAATTATCCAGAAAATAATTTTAAGAGGAACCAGTAAATTTATATCCGAGGTTCAAATTCCGTCAAGGACAGGAAATTTTACTCTTCTCCAAAGCTCTGGGGGACAACCGAACTCCTGTGAAATGGCAGCCAGGGATGATAATCGGTTGGGGGTGAGGCTGACGACTCATTCACTTCCTTCTAGTGCCAAGGTTGAGAATGATTGGCGCTAGGCCTCAGTTTTTCCTTGGTGCCTGCATGGTGTGTATGGGGACAACTTTACCTTCACCTGCACCACCGTCTATAGAGTGTAGGGTGTCACTACAACATGATCCAAAAATAATGATTGATACTGTACTAAGTCATCAGCGAAAGACCTAGAATAATGGAAGATTGATATTAATAAAAATTTATGATTTTATTAGTTTGAAAAAGAAGCGTGTTTTTCTCTATTCTTATTGAGGGATAGTCTCAATACAGATGTGACACAGAACAAAGTGAAAGTCATCGTGTAAGATAATACGACAAAACGCGCATTCCCGCGGGGCAGCAACAACAATAGATACACTCCGGCTTCACTAGCACAACCCAAGGATGAATTAGATGGTAACGGTACCTGTTTTAACTGGTAAACTTCAATACACTATTTTTTAAAATAATTTTAAATGTATTTTAACCTTTTGGCGCCTAACGACGACTATAGTGTTCGTACCACACTGCTAACCTCTAAATGTTGCATTTTATGTATTTATTCAACACTTACAGGTGCTGAATATTTTAAACACTGTATATACTCTTCATTTTTTCCTCTTCAAAATGCAGTTTGTTTTATAAATCTAACATATTTGGTTCCTGTTTTATTCACATTTTATATACAGGTTGTGCTAAAATTAAAAAAAAAATAATTCCGGCACCAAAAGGTTAACCACTTAGTTACACATTTCGTACGTTTACTTTCCTAGACAGATGATCTGGCTTATGAATTTTATTGATGTAAACACACTGGGATCCCAATTTGTGCACAACGTCCTGTGACAACCTGTAAAGAATAGGCCTGAAGATGACTATTCAGTAGTCGAAACATTTATCCTATATAATTACTTTGCGTAATAAAATATGGTTGTGTTGACGTACACTATTATTATCATAATATGTTTGTATTCCGGCACAGTGTGTTCTCACAGACTGCTTCGCAGACCACGTGAGATGACAGAGTCATTTTCTTCACTGTAGCCAGTCTATGTAAGCAACACTGATTTCATCAGCAACTACGTGACGTGAAACTAATGCCATCTTTTGCTTCAGCAAACTCTGTTTTAAAATTGTAAATTAGTTTGGACTCCATATGAAATGAATAATGCAGCTGTATGTAGCCTAATTCTAAGCAGGACAAGTGTTAAAATTTTGTTAGACGGCCCATCACATTCTGCAGTACTTTCAATGATCGCAACCCGAAATTTAGTCTCTCGTATAACATCCATATTCCCACCAAGCTTGTCCTATCTCTCAAGATAATATTCCATGGTTTTGCAGAATTATGCTGACACTTTGGGATAACGCGACCTGTCCATTTCAGGGCACAGTAATAATAAATGGGTAAGTATTCCCTAAAGCTTTAGGTACAATTATCCTCCGATTATACCCTCAGACCTTCAGTATATATGTGTATTATGTTGATAGGATCTGTTTATACAAATGTCTGTCGTGTGTCTGTATATTCGGTCTTATGTCTGTCCGATGACATGTGTCTGTATTGAATTTTCATCTATCAGATGTGTTTCTCACATTTAAATAAGATTACTATTAATAAAGGAAACGAAGAAGACAGAGTATAAAGTAAAGAAAAGAAAATTTTTATTTATTTATTGCCTGATATATAGATATGCTGTATACGTACATCATATAATGTATCATGATAGCCCCTACTTACAGTGAAACCAGTCGTTGTTTTTCTTGACGGCGCATGCGTACTCTTTGGTGGAGTAATAAGACCTCCCGTCGGACGCGCAAAACAATGGCTTGTTTGTCTCTCTGTGGGGCTGACCAACGCTGTGCTGCTCCTTGCACGGATCCTCTTCATATTCCAATATATCTTCCACCACTGAATCTTTCTCACAGTTTCCCTGAAGACGAATATATACGTCTGCAACAAAAACCACACGAAATTTCTGAATTGTCGCTCAGCCACATTTAAAAGGCGAAGTGGTGGTATCGTATGTTACTAAAGAGAACGAATTTAACCTTGAAGGTATATTTGTAGAGACCAGACAGATTGCTACAATTTATGGCCATTAACCAATGTATTTCACTTAAATCCATTTTGGGTTAAAGGGCAGTCGAACTTCATGAGGGTGAAGTAATTTTGTTATGCAAGATAGAATTTCTTGTTCTTAAGCTTTCGCCGTGTTGTAAATGTAACTTATTCCTTTTTGGGTAATTCCCCGGCGTCTGAGATTTAATTGCCGACGTTTCGGAACTCACTATCGGTTCCATCTTCATAGGC
>Ga0123357_10003229_pt1 | contig 18573 bp, 16 predicted proteins | sample TergutEmb28metaG_FD_89873 | JGI IMG/M metagenome (GOLD analysis project Ga0123357, IMG submission 89873) | Embiratermes neotenicus P4 segment gut microbial communities from Petit-Saut dam, French Guiana - Emb289 P4 | ecosystem: Host-associated > Arthropoda: Insects > Digestive system > Gut ...
TGAAACAGAACTGTACTTTGTCTAGTATATTGGTGTGAGGTGAAACAGAACTGTACTGTGTCTAGTTTAGTGGTGTGAGGTGAAACAGAACTGTACTGTGTCTAGTTTAGTGATGTGAGTTGAAATAGGGCGATAAGAAATGCATATGGGTTAAGCCAAATGAGAGGTTAGTGAAGTGTATATGAGAGGAAGAGAAGTGTTGGTAAGTGTAGTGAAGTGTGGTGAAGTGTAGCAAAGTGCTGCAGTGTAGTGATGGTCTTAGTAATATTATTAGAACAGTATTAGAAGACATATAGACAATAAGATGTTGCTGATTGTATGTTCTATATTTTATCAATTTTTACATGGTTGTATTCGTGTTTAATACTGTAATTATGTATCTTCATTGTTATGTCTATGTATTCTTATTGCATGTTTATGTATCTTCATCGTGCCAGCTGGCACTCTTCCGCTACCCTGACTCAGGTTTTTCTGTGCTTTTTCCTCAGCTGTTAGGCATATGCCAAAGTAAAACCCGCAAAGATGTGGCATGGCCCGCTCTCTTCCAAATTGTTGTGTTGTTCTATGTATTGTTTGTTTTGTGTCATTCTGTGTATTGTTTGTGTGTAAATGTGTAGTGTAATACTGCCACCAGGTGGCTATCCAACTGCAGTTAACAAATATATCACAAAGCATTTCCAGCTGCCAACAGGCATATTACAAAAAACTTCAGTGCAATAATGGAAGATCTGGAGAAGGTACCTGACTGGCTAACCACAAGAATAACCTACACGTTACCAAAATCAGGAGACAGCAAGGAAGTCAGGAACTACCAGTCCATTATGTGCTTAATAACCATGTACAAAACCCTGTTGAATAATAGCCAAAAGAATTTCCACACATTTGGAAGAGCAGAACATACTACCAGCAGAGCAGAAAGGATATCACCCTGGAAGTAAAGATTGCAATGATCAATGAATGATATCAAAAGCAATATATGAGGACCGCAAGAGTCGGAACAAGAATATAAGTATAGCCTGGATCGATTTCCAGAAAGCATCTGACAGTGTTCCACATAGCTGGGTAGAAAAATCAATAGACTTGGTGGAGGTAAACAGAAAAATTGTCAGATTTTACAACTTTTTATTGGAGAAATGGAACAATGCCTCCAGTAAAAACAAAGCAGGAAGGAATGTCATTGCAGCCCATTCAGATACAAAGAGGAATATTCCAGGGAGACTAAGTTTACTGTTCTTTAACACTCCATTAACATACGAGCTGAACAGAGTTGATTGTAGATATCTGGTGCAAGGAACTGGGAGGAAAATAAGTCACTTACTATATATGGATGACTTGAAACTGCCAAGAAGAAGTGAGGATGATTTGCAGAATGAAATAGAATTGTGTAAGCAATTAGTAAAGATATTAATATGAACTTTGGATTAGAAAAGTGTGCAAGAATATGTTTAAAAAAAGGTAGGGTCCAAAGCAAAATATATAGAGGAAACACATTTGCAAAGTGCATTAAAGAACTGGGCCTGAGAGAAGCATATAAATATTTAGGCAGAGAAAAGACCTATGACATAGAGTATAAAAATAAGAAAGAAAAGCTGAAGAAGGAATGCTTGAGGAGATTTAGATCAGTTTTGGGCACAGAATTAAGTGCAAAGAATAAAATACAGATGCTGTTACAGGGGTTCAGAACATCATGACTCACTTGGCATATAATCATATTAAAGGCAGTTTCTTTATACACTCTCATACCAAGACTAAAATAATCGGCTCGATGCAGCGCCACCCTGACCAATATCCTGAGACCCAACTTGTAAAAACTTCTCACAGCGGTGTTGCTGGACATTCACGTCTTGTAACAAATGTGTTATCAAAACTATTTTCTTCTTGACATTTCTGCAATGCATTCAATGCCTAGGACTTCTTCCTCCAGTTATAACACCCACACAAGACTTTCTAACAAAAGTCCTTCCTCACTCAAGGAACTTGCTACTATGCCTACAGCCAGTGGTATGGAAGTCAGAGCCATCTCACTTAACATTATGTCTGTAACCCCTACATTAGCCACTGTACAAGGACCATTAACGTTAAACCAGAGACCAAGCCATACAATGGGGCATTTTGTGAACAAAGAAGTTGACCCCTGCCACACCCACTTTGCCTGCATCTAGTGAGAACAAAAAACTAACCCTCTGCCAAGATTCCATTTCTGTTGATACAAAGCCCTAACCAACACTGCACGTCTAAGATTCCTCTGTTCAACTATAATGATGGCTCTATCTCAGCACACCATGAACAGTATCTAAAGTAACACACCTTTCATATAGGCACTCCTGGTGGATGGTCAACAGTATACAGCCCACACCACATGGTTGGTGACCCTGAAGCTTGACATCCTTCAAAACCCTGGACAGACAGCTTCCTTTACACTAATGCTACATCAGGACTGCCAACAGAAGAACAATTACATGACATCAAACTGAAAATTTTAATACGCTATATATCACTTTATTATGTCTTATTTCCTTTTTTCAGTGATATGAATTAATGTATACATTAAAAATAAAAAAAATGATAATGTGAAGTTACATTCAGCACTGAAAAATACACGCACTCACCCTAAATTAGAACACACACACGTCATACCTCATGAGCAATAACTGGGATAGATTTATCTTCCTGGTCTCCCTTAGTCTGCAGGCAAATGATCTGCATCGATGTAGAACACAGAAGATTGTCACGGATCCTTGGCAAGCACCATGTCAAAATTGTAATGATTACTAATGTTTCACCTACTGCCAGAAAAGTTCTGGCACATACTTCCTTCTGACATCAGTAATCTTTACTCCTTCAACACAGTGATACACCAAAGATCTCACAATGAAGGAGAACCTTAGACAAAACTGAGGTGCTGCTTCCACACCCCAGTAATTCCATACCCTTTCCTAGATGGATAATCAACCCTTCACAGTTGTGTTTTCATACCTGTTAACAGAGAGTAACAAATTCCTACATTATTACATTCTGTACCACATGTCATCCATATTTTGTTCCCTCTCTGTAATTCCCCTCTATACAGGTCCAAAGACAAATTCTGTAACAGCTGCATAAAACAGCAATGAACAGTACAACACAATTTTCCCACAGATGTGGAGTTACAGGCCCCCCAAATGTTTTATTGACTTCCTTACATTCCAAACAGAGAAAAATACAACAAACTATGCAGTATGTGCCAAAACTGCCACTAGGTGGTGGTGGTGGGGGCAGCAGAGGGTGCCTCAGACTCAGTAGGATAGCTCATTGCTACATCTAAAACTTGAACTGCTGTGCTAATGTCTACAGTTACATGGTACACTGATTACCACTCTCAAGGAATAAAACCACGGTGACCTACACGTCTGTCTTCAACCAGTTACTGAGAAGCCCTGCTCAGACCCACGTATTCAGCTTAAATTTCTGAACACCTACATTTTTCAAACCTGACAATTCCCTTTCTCTGCACCACTCCTTCCTCTGCCTTGGGTCACCATGTGACCCCACTGCCAATGCTAAACCTACTGACTTCAAGCCAATACTTACAGCACTCAACATAAGCTGTTTCAGGGGTTCAGAACATCATGACTCACTTGGCATATAAACATGACAATCACAGTTTCTTCGTACACTGTTACACCAAAACAGAAATTATCAGCTCAATGCAGAGTCACATTGATAAATACCCTGACAACCAACTTATAAAAAGTTCTCCAAGCAGTGCTGCTGTACATTCAAGTTTGTAATATTTGTGTTCTGAATACACTTTTCTTCCTTCATATTTCTGTCTTGCACCCAATGCCTAGAATACCCACACAAGAATTACCAACAGAAATCCTTGGTCAACTATGGCCCTTACCACACACTATGCGTACAGCGGGGAGCCCAGGGCCATACCGCTAAACCATCTGCCAGTAAAATCTACATTAGACCCAAAGCCCTAGCCACATAACAGGGCATTTGTTGAGTAATGAAGATGTTTCTTCTGTAACTATGACTGCTACCCTACCCACTCTGGCAGTTTTCTACTCACAACAGTAACTTACCCTCTCTGATGAGGGCCCAATTGAGCTAATGCAGAGCCTCACCTTATGCATGAGATCCCTGTGTTCAACTTAAATGTTTTATCTATCTCAGCAAACCATAAGCACTATCTAAAGTAACACACCTTTAATACAGGCACTCCTGGTGGATGGTCGACAATTCAAGACCCATAGTGCACAGCTGGTGATCCTGAAGCTTGACATCCTTCAAAACCGTGGACAGACAGCTTCCTTTGCACTAACATCACTGGCTGGAACTCCTTTCAAACATCAGTAATCCTTACTGTTTCAGCAGTCGTTACACCAAAGGACATTACAAGGAAGGCAAACTACAAATGAATCTGATGTTCTGCTTCCAAAGTCCAACAACACTGCATCCTTTGTTAGGTGGAATATCAGTCTCTTTAATGATGCCTCTTCACACCTATTAACAGTAACAAAAAGCCACATTACTACATATTATAATACAAGTCACTAAGGTTGGGTTCACTCTTTGTCCACATTGCCAAAGACAAATCTGTAACGGATGCATAAAACAACACCGCAGAGCAGAACAGATAATTTACACAGATGTGGAATCACATTGCCCCCCCCCCTCCTCCCGGTCCCGCCCAACTATTTAAACTTCATTTATAGTCTCAACTGAGAAAATACAACTAACTATGGAATGTGTGACCAAGTAATGCACGCATATGTTCGGGCGGGGGGGGAGTTCTCTCTGATTAAGATATTTCGACGCTATACAACATTTAATGCTTTGACTGCTGGTGCCACGGCTACAGCAACACTGTATTCTGATACACCATTATAAATCAGCACAACACAGCCATGCTGCCTAACACTTCTGCCCTCATGACGCTGTCTGATAAACCATATTCGAAGATTGCAAGAAAACATTAACCTGGAACTACACACAAAATAATGAAGCCTTAACAAATCAATCGACATACTTGGGCTTAAAGCCTATGCTATAATGTGACCAAACATATTCAAGTTTCATTTACTTTTGCCGGAACCGTCTGAATATTTAAATACATATCTCTACAATCGTGTATATGACACATGTGGATACCATTTCTTAAGTATTCTGTACTAATAGGCGAAATTCACTCTTACCTGCAAAATTCTAAGTCCACAATCTTCCTAACGTATGATTATAGGAAATACACAATGTCCCCAGTTTTAACATATTCAATTCTGAAAACAAAACACAATCATTCCACTCCCTCGTCACAGATAAACCACGTGCATATAAATGCAATCATGGATCACAATATTTGTTACCTTGGATTTATTTAACTCGCACATTTCGGCACAGATTACAGCACGCCCAAAGGTTACTCAACTCACTCCAATTCCATGGCAGTGTGTCAACTTGTTCTGCCATCTATCCATGATAGCGACATACTATATGGATCTCTGGTAGCCGAAGGTCGGCCACGGCGCCAAACAGTTCAATAAGGATATGTTCACATTACAGCTGCCTGGCGTAGATGGCTCAAGAGTTTAGCTTGGAGAATTACAACATAAGGCCAGGGAACTAATTCTTCAAAAGTGTGGCAAGGTTCAAATATTTAGAAACAACACAAACAAAACAAAATTGCATTCATGCAGAATTCAATAACAAATTAAACCCCGTGAATCCCATCTAGCATTCGGTCTGAAATCGTTCTGGCCATTGTCGGCACCAAACAGTTTCTTATCCTGTTTCTTGAAAATCCTTTATATAGCCTATACATGCATGACTGTATTTTAAAACATGGAAAAAATGAACTGTTAATCTTGTGCCACAAGATTAGCAGCACCAATCATTGGTCGACAATGTCAATGATGAACATGAAACAGTAAAGACTACTTGTGGTAATAAATGAACTTAAAAATCTTGCAATGAACATAGTAAGTAACAGTACAACAATCATTACTTAACAGGATACAATGTTTATACATTATTATATAGCATAATATTGTATAATGCATATGATAATGCTGGTATGTGAATGAGCCAGTTTGTATGAGGTGACCATGATATACATGTTACGGTGAATGGCAATTTAGTGTGTAAAGTTCCATGCACAGAAGAGTTGCCATCTTCTTGTCGGGAAAGTGAAGATCAAAGAATGGCTCCATTGTAAAGAATATTATCAGGAAGACAATAAAATCATAACAATAAAGAAAACAGGATGAAATTGGGAATAGCATTAGTTCAGGACAGAAGTCTTACTTCAGGGACTGGTCCTGAAAATTCAGGATGAACCTTAAGTTTGTATGGAGAATCAGAAGCCTAAGACTAACAATGGAAATATATACTGCACTCACTAAAAACATTAGCCCAGAGGAAATATCTTTTGTCTATGTGGGCTTAGGATATCTTATGACACACATCTGCAGGTCGTGCATGCTATACAGCCCCTCCCCTCCCACCTGCCATTTGCCTACTCTGAGGAGAAAAATCTATGCTTTCCAATGAGTTATCCCAGCAGTCAGTGAACTGTAAATCTCCCACCAAGATGATAAATGCTGCCCTTCTTCCCAGCAAAGCACAGTATTCACAGTGCTAACTCTTAGTAAAAACCAAGTATAGATGTCAAATACAGCAACACACACTGTCAAATTTTTGTGACCTTCACACTTTTTTCAAGTCTTCAAATTCATTCAGCAGGATTGTGGAACACTTATTTTGTAAGTTGTTATATCTTGAGATATTGTTTAACGTGCAACACACATGACACAATGCCAGAAGAAATAAAGACCCTGCAGCGGTGTACATGATATCTTACATTGCTCAAAATGTATCACTTACCTGCAACAAATGGCGAAGTGCAAACCTCTCTCCCATGCCAAACCACTGACATCTTGCCTCTGCTTCATGGTCAACATTACATTTGGTGCGGTCTGCTGTTGCATGTACAATCACTCACTAGACAAAGGTATTAATCCCTCCCTCCTCCCTTTCAAAGCACTGGAAATTTCAATAGAAAAGCCACTCCACAAAAAAGGTTACAAAACTAGTACAACAGATTACAAGCCTAGTTTACTATTACCTGTTACAGAACAACTACAGGCCAAGATTTGGAGACAAGCATTTTATATCTTAAACCATGACAAATCTCAAATGGAGGTTCTGTCAAAATCAATGTAAAATTACTGCTGTGGTTACGAGAATGTTATATTCAGTTTACAATTAAACCAGCTATGTTTTTATTCAGCCCATTTTATATTTTACTTTTATGATGATTTTATGGGACACAAGGTGAACTACAAATGTCAAGAGTAACCAAAAATTTGAGTTTCATTGCACAAGACATCCTACAAGTCCATTCTTCCATCAGAAGATCTGAAAAGAAAATAACATATAGGTGTTGCAAAACATGCCTCCATTTACAGCATTCACACACTGCAGAGTAAAGTGCAAAGTGCAAATACAAAAGGTGTTGCACGCATAACCACATGGAATGTTACTTTTTACGGTAACAGAGAAATGATATCTGCTTTTTTGGTTGAGGGTGATGTATGAAGAGCAGCACTTTCTCAAAGTTCAAGTCTACTAAAAATTTCACAGAAGCAACAGTATCACCTGACAGCTTTAGAACTTTATATTTCATCATAAAATGCAGGAACTAGGGGTTCCTGATCTGCCTCTTTGTCATAGCAACCACTTTATTCACCATTTCCACTTTTCACTGACTATTCTATGGTCACGTTGACTGTTGTCATAATGCTTTCTTCATCATTCACAGAATCTGAGAACTGCTGGGTTTTAAATTAGCTTTGTCCATTCTTCAGCTTCATTATCCTAAGCACCTCCCTTGGAGAGCTCACAACTCTTAAGAATCAGTAGTATACTGCTGTGATAGTTTACAGCTGATTCTGTAACTAATGCCATAGTCACGGCATTAGTTACACAACCAAAACTCCAATGTTTTAAACACAAACATGAAATGGAGGTTCCAAGGCAGTGTAGGAACTGAATTTTCGTGTCTTATATGTGTGGAAAAACCTAAAAATGAGATACCTTAATTTGAGAAAAATAAGCCAAAATTTATATGGGCTTTAGATGGGACCTCAAAAAATGAACCTAGAATGCAGGAAAATGTTGAGTGTTCAGGATTCTACTGTAACTGATCAACACACCTATGGATGTCAAGTACACCTTCTACAAATTATTTTCTGGGGGAGGCGGGACATAGTTCAACAAACTGTAAGAACTTCCTTTCACTTTCATGTTTTATTAGTTGCTGCTAGGTAAGCATGATCATACATAAGTAAAATGACAAAAATAGACACAGAAAACTTGACAACATTTCAAAATATAGCTACAATTTTTACATTATTTACTTTATATACTTGTATATACACAATTTTTTTTTAAAAAAATTGACACGTTTAATTGTAATATCTTAAAGGCAACTTTAATTCATCACATTGCATAAGTGAATGTTTGTTTGTACTTATGTTGGTGATTGCAATGCAGTTTTTAAGCGTCAGCAGAAGTGGTATTCCTCATCTGTGGAAATAGATCACCTACAACTTTCTCAAGATCCAGAGATTTCCCTGCAGCTAAATCTACACTACTGTTCAAGTGTGTTAGTGTAGGTTGCTGCTTGGGTTTGAGCAATGATCGAGTAGAAGCAGTAACAGCTGTGGATGTGGTAACTGTGACAGCTGAGTTTGTACTGACCTCGAGAGAACTGAACCGATGAGCACGTCGCATGTGTGTCTTAAGATTACCCTTCTGGGTGGAGGAATAGTGACAGTATGGGCAAGGAAAAGGACGTTCTCCTGTGTGACTATTCAGATGTGTGTTCAGTGCGTTCTTCTGGTTGAATGTTTTGGCACAAAGGAAACAGGCAAAAGGACGTTCTCCCGTGTGAATTCGCGTATGTCGCTCCAACTGGCTGGGCTTTGAGAAGTGTTTTCCACAAGTAGCACAATTGTGGAAAAGTAAGTACTCCTCTGATGTACTGCCACTTTCCTTATCTTTCTGTCCACCAGATGTCTCATTTTCTATAGCCACCAGAGCCTGTTCATCCTTTCTGCTGTCTGTGACATGGAATTGAGATGCTTGAGATTGGTGGTCTCCTTCCACAACTTCCATATCCAGGCCACCTGTCAGGTCAAATGGTATACCTCCTCCTGTAAAATTCAAATAATTACCATTACTGTCCGTTTTTATTTAAGAAAGTTAGCTGTACAATCATGTCAACTCTGAAACAACCAAATGGATTTAAATCAAATTTGGTATTAAGCACTTACACCACAAACTGCAGAGCAAATTTAATTTTAACTCTTTGATGACAGAATTAAATGCCCAATGTGAGCTGCAGCAGACCAGAATTTAAACAGGGGCTGCATATGAGCAGTCATAATTATACAAAGTTCAGTGTTTTGAGTCTCACACTTCACATAAAAAAATATATAATGTTAGATGCCAAAGGGTTATATCTGTAGTGGCTAAACAGAATCTGTTTTATATGATGCTCAAACACAACTTTACTGATTTCTTAAAAACTAGCTCACAGCATAAAGCAATGGCACATACGATACAATGCCTACAAGGGACAGGACCTACCATTCCTAGAAGCAATTTCCTGTAATACGGCTGGCTGAATATTGATGATCTGTCCATGTTCATCTGTATGGATTTCAAAGCGCACAGTTGACATTTCTGCACCAGCATCCAATGTGACTTCTTGCTGCTGCTGATCTTCTTCTGTGTTGCCCTCTTCTACTTGATCTACCTGGCTATTACTTTGTGCAGTTTGGATAATTATGTTGGAGGCCTACACATTACAAGAAAATCCGTAAGTTTTAATTGCAAAGAATCAGCAAATTCACAACAATCTAAAGTGTTCTCTAACTTTGCCATCTTCACATACACAGTTAACCTTTAAACGTCCAGCATTTGCATATGCAAATGCACGTAAAAAAACAACCCACAGAAGTTCATTGTATAAACTGAGGCAACATGGAAATATACCGTATTTTTAAGACCCACTGCATAATCTCTGCTTTATTTTCCACACAGTGCCATTTATGTCATAACGTTATCTTTTTCTGTTCAAATAATACCCTCATTTTTCATAAATTATGTGCTAAAATTTAAATGCCAATCAAGTTGCTTAAAGGTTAAACAAAACAAACCAATGGTGATTGAAAATGATGGTTATAACTTTGCTTTTACTGTGATACTAGTATAAAGCCCATGGAAATTCCAACTGGCAAATGTGTCCTCTGGGCACAGTTTCTGTAGCTAACCCTCTCATTGATCCAATACCATGAAAACACAATTTCACTAAATCTGAAAAGTTCTTGGAAAATATCTTGACAGAATAAGTGGTGCTACTACTCAGAGATAAACTTTCATCACCAAAGGTCAATTAAGCAGTACCAACCTAACTATAGGTACCTATCAACTGCTTCATAGCAAGTCAGTTTCAGAAGTCACTATCACCTGGCATATTCTGCAACGGTAACAATGGCACTTCGTGGGGACAGAGTAACAAGCAAATTTCAGATCTTAGATTTTATATGTGGGTAACTGCATGAGTCCTACCTTGTAAGCTAGAATAGCCCAGAAAAGTTACTACCTATGGGCTAGGTTAAATTCTTGGCAGTACTAAGAGACCTTCTGAGTACCACCACAACTGGGGGGTCTGTCTCAGAGACTGAAGTGGTCTCAGCATATAGCTCATCCATGCATTCAGTCCACTGCAGACATCCAGACTGTGTGAAGCTTTACATCCACGTTCCCTAAAAACTTCTGTGGTAAGGCATTTCATGCAGTGGGAAAAACCACACCTTAACTTTTACATGCCCATGCATGTGCACAACACACATGTATTACACACAATGTTACTAACAAAGTTTATGTTTACAGCAGGTTGGGTTACATCTGAACTCAACTGGCTCTTGTGCAGTTACCTCTTTCTTTGTCATGCAGTGGCTACAAAAAATTATTACTGAATAACTGAGAATATGGATAGTCTGTAACATGCTGGACTTCACGAATAATTTCTTGTTTTCATAACTAAAAGAGATTTCATATTTCTAATCCTTGGGGTGAGGTCAATTCAGTCAATCAACTGTACAAGGAAGATGCTGGTGTGGATCTTTTGAATTATTTTAGTGATGGGTAGTGAAAGAGGACTTCTTACAACTGACATCTACTGAACGTTCTAAACAGGATCACTATAATTTCAGAAAGTCTAGGCTCACTGACAAGATATTGTAAGTGCACAGTTAACTTAAACTGGAAAACAATAATGGATAATTTATACACAGAGGCTACTTTTTCATCTTTTCAATTCACCTCAATAAATGTTCATGTTTCTCTGAATGTCACGTGAACTTGGGGCAGGTAAATAAGAATGAGACAAGGACTTTAATTCCTAATGGTGGGAGGCTAGAACAAGAAAGCACAATAATATTTTTTCTGAATTATTTGAAACCAGAGTACCTGGATTTGATGCAAAAGGGCCTCATCCAGCTGAACAGCTTGTGTGGTATAGGAATGGACAGTTCCAGATGCATCTACGCCAGCTATCTGTAAACCATCAGTCAGCTGCAGCTGGAAGTTACCCACAACATGATTTCCATCAGCTGCCGTGGTCAACAGCGATGAGTTGAATGGTTCTCCTGGTATCAGGCTACTTAATGTAGCAGGATCCAGTGTTATGTGTGTCATGGTGTCAGTCACTAGCTCTGACGTGGTGCTTGTTGCTGGGTTCTGTAGTTCTGACTCCTGTTCCTGCTGTTGAAGAGGAACCTGCTTGCTTCGACGTGAAGATGCGGTAAGTTGAGAAGGAAGTTTGCCGTCACCAGTCACATGCTTCATATGAGACATAAGGTGGGCTTTACGGTGACCCGATGTACGAAATCTCATCTCACAGAGTGGACATTTGAAAGGCTTAGCACCTACAACATTCAAAAACAAAAAATTAATTATCTGGAGTGTTTCCATCATGAGTCTTCTATTGTCTTGTCTCTTCTTGAAAAACTGAAACATTGATACATAAAATCTACAATTTTAAGTCCCAATCTTAGGTTCTACGTATATTTATGTCTGTGTGTCTGTCCATCCCCTGACTACCTTCTGAACATTTTTCTGGGAAGGTGTGAATTTAATCATGCCACTACATGGCACTCTAAAGTTTTACTTTTGAACTGTATACCATTAGGGAATACAACACCATGACCATACCAACTTCTAAGACAGTCATTAATTTTGTGTGGTAATGGATCTCGTAACAATAATCAGCTTTAGTTACATCTTATACACCTACTACAGTACCACATGACAGCTGGTATGGTCAGACAAATGCAAGGGCTGTGTAGGTTCAGGGCAATAGGGGAAGTTTCCTCCAAATACTCTGACTTATCGGCAATGCCCTAGGGTGTGCAACAGGCTCAAACACTGGCATCTTATGACAGACTGACCCTGAACCAGAGCTTCACATTTGAATTGGCATTTCTTTGAACTCAATAATAAAGCACCTGTTATTTCAATCTACAACTACATTTATGTTTGGAATATTTTGAGGTACATCAACTTATACTTTGTGTATTTATCTTAGTAATTAACCAACTTGATGCACAAAATTTTTTGTTTTACAATAAGTTTATTTCATGCCTCTACATATTTTGAGCACCATGTGCTCATCATCAGGAGGTCAAAATTGTATTACACAGCATCTGGTATCATCACACCTATAGGTGGCCGTCCCATGCACAGGATGGCCACCTATAGGTGTGATGATACCAGATGCTGTGTAATACAATTTTGACCTCCCGATGATGAGCACTTGGTGCTCCAAACATGTAGAGGCATGAAATAAACTTACTGAAAAACAAAAAATTTTGTGCATCAAGTTGGTTAATTACTAAGATAAATATACTGAGATGCACGGTCAGCAAAACACAAAAAAAAAAAAATTATATTTGTGTGAATGTTCTTTTCTGCCCACACATATTATGTCTTGTCCATCTCAACCTTCTTCAGTTGATCACCTTAAAGAACATAAACTCTGTGGTTGAGAACCTGAATGGTCAGTGTAACTAGTAAGAGAATGCACAGTTGGCATCTGGGCTCTTCTGGGATATTGCGCAGCGTACAGTGGTAATTCCTTACTCACATTTTGGGACAACCTATTGGTCCCATATTTAAGGGTCAAGAAATCCAAGAAGAGAGCCACAATGAAGCCAAGAATACCAAGTTGGGTATGGCAACACCAAAATTCCAGCCACCTCCCACCCTCATAACATAATGCACCAACATCCATCTCAATACTACCAATTTACCAAAATTATTTCCTTTATACATTGCTTGAGTCACTTGGAAGAATGCTTCCACTTTTCAGGCTTTCATAATATTTTCATGACATGGAATGTCCTACAGTCAACCCCTAAATTAAACAATTACTCCTTGTTGGTCATCTGTGACTGCCTATTCCACATACAACAGGATTTGTTTTACAGGACTTTTCTTTGTGTGATTTCTCGCTTTAACAAGACTTGAAACTTTACATCACTTTTTGAATTTATGCAATAATTTTTGGGTCAATGTGATTTGCCATTGACAATCTGTGGCTGCTCCTGTCTTGGGCTGGAGGCTAGCAGAAAATGACATCACTGGCATGCCATCAGTAATGTGTATAAATTGATTATGTTGGTGATAATAATAGTGCTGTCCACAGAGTTCTGCCTTCAACAGCATTGGCTTTTGTTACCAAAATGAGTGAGAAATGTAAATCGACATCACCTGGTGCAATTCAAGTGAAAAATCAGCGAAAGACAATCAGTAGTGAAGATAAATTAGATATAGTAAGCCCATTTGAAAAAGATGAATGAATTGCTGACTATGCCATAATGTTAGATTCACTCATATTAATATATATGTAATTTGTGATAATGCTGATACAAGTATAGAAAGTGTTAAGTCAGGTACTAAAGTGTTTGTGAAGCAAGACTACCACACTCCTCCTGGAATGAACTGTGCCAAAACTATGCAGGTCGCTTACATTTTTACTGCATTAGAAATAAATATATTGTATAGAAATGTATGTGTACAGTATATATATATATATATATATATATAAATACACATACACACACACGCACACACACACACACACATACTCTGCAGTTCCATATGTCTGCTAGTGGTACAGTCACACACTATACAGGATTAGGCTTCCAATCCCCTAACCCCCCGGAAACACACTGCTTTAAATGGGAATTTTGTTTGATCAGTGTGATTTTTTCAGGAACATGACCCTGGCATAAAACAAGACCTGCCCGTTCATGTATATGCAGATAGTGCCATATATTGTCATTTCTGCTGTACCTCATCATATTTCTTAATAACAAACTCCACAGTGCATGCAATACATCAACCAACAAACACAGTTGTGGTAGACGTATTGGATGTATGAATATGCACAATATGAGTAACATAAAATCCACAGTGGAAGGGTTTCCTTGATAAGTTGACAATTCTTTATCACATAAATATCTGATAGTGATTTAGAATGACAAACCTGTATGCAGACGCATGTGTACTTTGAGGCTCCCTTTTGTGGAGAACAGGCAACCACAGACATGGCAGGCAAACAGTTTCTGTCCACCATGTGTTTTAAGGTGACTGTCCAATGTTGACTTGACAGTGAAGCATTTATTACAACATTCACACTGGTATGGCCGCTCTCCTGTATGGATTCGAATGTGACGCACTAGGTCTGATGGCTTTCGGAAACTCTTCGGACAGTATTTGCATTGGTTTGGATGAATTGGTTCCATATTGAACTGCTGTTCAGGGTCCTAAGGGCAAATACACACTGCTTTATGCTATTCAGTTCCTTGTGCAGTCATGCTTTGATCTCTGCACTGGTTGCATTGTACTGAAAAACACAATAGTTAATGATGCCCTAAGCAGACCTTAAAGTATTACTTCGGGATCTATCTGAAGAGACTGCAAAATACATCAGAAACATCTGACAGAATACTAGCCATTACAACTACAACAGTCAGTGATGAGTTATTTGACACTCCTATACCAATTTCTCACATCATGTAATAAGTAATCACATATGGTACGACGACCGTAAACATAACTCTGGAGAGATGTGGGATGAAGGATAAATGTTCTACTTAAAGAAAGTAATGTACAATTTTCCTGGAAGGGCTGAGGAAAACTGATAATTTAAGCCAGGAGAGCCAGTCTCTGTATCATGACTCAAATCTGGGACTTCAAATCTCTAATACTATATATATGGGCATTAACAGTTGATATAAGATTCCAATAGCACATGGATTCAGTGCAGGAAGTTTGGAAAAAGTTTTAATAAAGTAAAATTAAGACCCAGAGAGGTAGTTAAAAACAAAATATATGAACTACAGATTTTACATAATTTTCAGGTGTCAAGGAATTGCAGTATGTTACAGAACATGTATTATCTACTTTATTACACCTGGTTTTGAACAAGATTTGGTTTAGCATGAATCATTCAATTTCAGAATTTAGTTTTTTGTATGACTGTTTTCAGCTGCAACTAATGAGGGAAAATGATCAACTTATCAACCAAATACCAACCAGGCAGTCATCATGTTACTGAATAATTCTACTACAAGTAGTATCAATAAAATTAGATTCCTCACATTTGGAATAAGGCATGATTGTGCTTGCACTAAAGCCAGTACCTTCAGTTCACTAATACGGTCCTTCTCAGCAACAGAAGCAATCAGTACTTTTTCTGAGACAGTAGCTGCATTGTCTAGAGGCTGCTGAGCTAAAACCTGAGTTTCTTCAGCAGTCAGTCGGATAACAGCTGCACGACGGCGTCCACGTGGTGGCTGCAATGGATTAGTTGCTACCAGTTTCCCCTTTCTCTCTCTTGGTTCATGAAGTGTGATGTGTCTACGTAACAAGTGGTCTGTCCGGAACATTGCATTGCAGATAGAGCATTTCAATGGCCTACACAGACATAAATCATTTACAGTAAACTCTCATAAAGTGGTCCTCAAATTTATTCTGCTCATGGTACAAGCAATTTTGATACCAAATTTTACAGCACATTTTAAAACACATTAATAAAATCTCAAAGCAATTAACTTTACACACTTTACAAGGAAGTGAAAAATACTCTGATGCTGAGAACTTTATTCTCACTTCAATATTCCACAGCACATTAAGAACAGACGGTACACATCAGACCTACACATAGTCATCATTTACAATAAAAAAGCATTTATTTTACCATGGCATGAAGGCTTGCATCCCAGCACAAAAGAAACTGGTGTCAAATGTCTGTAGCCAGGAAGTGACAGCTTCCTTCATATTGGCATCTGTTGCAAATCACTTGACAGCCAGAGGCTGCTTAAGGGGACCAAAGAGATGGAAATGGCAGGGTGCAAGATCAGAACTGCAGTACGGGTAGTCCGTAACCTCCCAGACATAACACTGTAACCAGTTGCAAGTATGATTGGCAGTATGGGGCGAAGTGATTTCCATCTGTTTGGACCCCTTAAGAATTACCTGTCTGGCAAGTGAAATGCAATAAATGTTGATGTGAAGCAAGCTGTTGATTTATGCACATAGATATATACACATACACACAAGCGTGCGTGCGTGCGTGCGTGCGTGTGCGCGTGTGCGTGCGTGCGCGTGCGCTCGTGCGCGTGTGCGTGCGTGTGTGTGTGTGTGGGGGGGGGGGGGGTTGTGCATGTGTGTGAGGAAAATTGTGGACTATTTTCTTAGTTCTACAATTCATTTTATGGCTTGTAAGGAACATTCAAACATCCTTTCACCAATCTATAACATTTCTCTTGAAGCTTACTGTACCTTTCATCATTATGGACAATCATGTGGCGTTTCAGAGATCCACTTGTTGTGAATCGGCAACCACATAAGTCACACCCAAAATCTCTACTGCCATCATGTGTTTTCATATGTGCCTAAAAGAAGATGGTTTTATACATAAAATATACATTTATATTTACATATTTATACACATAATACAAATAAATATGGATAAAAATAAGCAGAATCTTACCTGTAAACACCACACAAAACTTGTGGGAATAATATCAGAATAAATATTGTAAAATAAAATGGAAAACAGGTGAATGACTTTTAAAAAGGTCAGCAATCAAAAATAAAATAATTTCTGTTACAACTCTTCATAAGTAGCCTCACACTTATCATAATACAGCACTTAAAATTAATGAGGCTTTAATGTATAAATTTTGTATTCTCAAAACAGATGCATAAGAGTTCAAACAATTACTGCTTCTAGGTACTGCTTTATATCTGTAACTTCTGGGGAGTGATGAAATAAACATGAAGTCATGCAGCCAACTTTGTAAGTTACACATATCAAATAACACATAAGCTTAGTTTCAAGATATTCGCTGTAAAACTGCATCATGAGTGAGAACTCTAGACAGTATTATTATATTTATATCCCAAAATCTCATTTTCTCACCCTGAGCGCTCCGAAGGTAGTGCACTTTCTTTCACATAATGTACAGCTTAAATTCTTTCCCACATGACTTCTTGCATGTTCCTTCAGATGATATGACTTCTTAAATGAACGGCTGCATTGTTTGCATCTGGAAGAGAGAGAAAAGACTGAAAACTTGTATCATGAATGGAAATTTACACATTTCATAGAGTAAGAGACACAAATTACACAGGTCAACAGAGGTACGCTAGCATAAAAGAAACCTAATTCCTAAATTAAGTCTGACATACTGATTCTAAATGTGCACAAAAACATTATTTATCATGTCACAGATTCGTGTACTGAATTTTGGGCCTCAACAGTTTCCTTCACATGTATATTTTTTTCTTAAGTGCTCAATTTTTGTGACCCATAATTTGAATGTATGATGTTTTACTAGTGAGAAACAGTTTATTCTCCTTTAAATGACACAGTTATTTCAAATAAAATTTCATAAAAAAATACTGTGCCAATAAGACTTAAGTTATGATTCAGTAACAATGATGATGTATTTGTATTTATATCGACAGCATTCACGTAAATAAATGCCACAGTGCGGACTGACCGAGCTATTTTGAATTGAATGAAGTCTGATTACTTATTGCACAAATTGAAATGTGGGGAAGCAGAAAGTTCAGCAGAAGACAAGACACTGTGCAAGTTAAGTGAATGACTGATTCTGAGTTTGCATAATGACACTTTGTCAGCTACACAGGTTGTATAGTAATGAACTGGGGGATGACTGTGATGAGTTTGGAGGGAAGAGAAAGGAAATGGTCATGGCCTATTTTAAGCAGGATCCCTATATTTTCCTGAAACGACTGCAAAAACCCACAAAAATCCAGCTGGAATTACTGGTCACTGTACCATAAATAAAATTCCCGAATATAAAGCACTTTCTGAATGAAAAGGGTAAAAATGTTTTACTAACGGTGATTTATATATACACCTACTCCCCTGCTTACAAACAGGATATGTTCTGAATGCCTGCCCATAAGACAGAAAAAAAA
>Ga0123357_10003230_pt1 | contig 18572 bp, 10 predicted proteins | sample TergutEmb28metaG_FD_89873 | JGI IMG/M metagenome (GOLD analysis project Ga0123357, IMG submission 89873) | Embiratermes neotenicus P4 segment gut microbial communities from Petit-Saut dam, French Guiana - Emb289 P4 | ecosystem: Host-associated > Arthropoda: Insects > Digestive system > Gut ...
TTCAGTAAATCTAAAGTCTTTACGTAAATCTCCTTTTGGAGGGGGGGGGGGGGGGCCGGGGGCCCCGGGGTGTATGGGGGTTGTTCCAACAAGGGGGAGTTGTTTTTTCTTCCCCCCCCGGGGGAGAAAAAACAACCCTTCCAATTTTTGCAACCCCCCTTTAACCCCTCTCGCCCCCCCCCCCCCCCCCCCCCTCCAAAAGGAGATTTACGTAAAGACTTTAGATTTACTGAATGGGTGAACGCTTCTTGGGTTGAGAGCAGTGTAAGATAAAATTTGTTGAGAAAAATCAAAACACACATTCCATATCAAACACATGCCCGTAAATTGTGCCGTCTGTGACATAATTACAAGAAATACGACACAACCAGACCACAGACGATGTAACATAATATGTCTGAATTACGATGTCATCTGCATTCCACGCAAGAAAGACTTGTTGCTTTACAGTTGATTAAATCAGGATACAACCCCCCGACACCGTCAGAATACTACATCATTCGTACATATCCTCCCTCACTCTTCATTTAAAGGCATGTCGTAGGTTACGTAGGTTGTATAATATAGTAAATCACTATCCGAATGTGGACGGACAAGATAGGAACCGACTGCGCCAGATTTTAAGGAACTGTCGATGACAGCCATTAAAATCGTAAAAGAATGTCACCTAGTCACGACAGCCATCGTTGAAAGCCCGAGTTCTTCTGAATATACAACACTTGCACTGCTCCTCTCAAAAAAAAAAAAGTTCAGCTATTCCAGAGCTGAGTTCCTGCACGATTGCTCCACTTCCGTTACTATTTTCTTACGCACTTTCAATAGCTCAGATTACATACAGTTTAGTAACAATGACTCTGACAAATGACATCACGTTGTGTTGTGAAACGATTAACGGCTGACCACCATCAAATACAACCATACTTATTATGTCATAGAATGTTGTTTCCAATGAGTTACATGTTTCGACCCAAAAGTACCATCATGTTTCGTATAAAAAGAAAAAGGAAGTACAAATACAAATGTTACATCTAGAATCGAACGCTAATGCAGTCTGAAGCAACCCTTTCAGTAAGCATAAGTTGTAAGAACAGTTTTAACAGAAGTGAGCGGATAGTGACTGTTGATACAGTTCACGGCAGAGTCAAAACAATAAATAAATAAATAAATAAACATATACATTTCGCATGACACGCTGTATTATAGATCCGGGTTATCATGTTTTCTAAGAATGATCATGCAGAGGGAAAAGTCAGTCACCTCATGTGTTTCTCTCTTTAGTTTCAGGCACAGAATCCGCATGCAGTAGCTCGACAAAATGGCGTTTCTACGGTTTTGCGGAACGTCACGACTTACATTTTAGCGCTTCCTCGAAGCAGGTGTATCGCACGCTCTATGCTGTGTATGTTTTGTCACTTGTTTCTATCAGTCACCTCAATACAACTTCACGTTAAGGGGATATGAATTAATAACGAAACGGAATAAAGAGAACACGTGTCTACATTTTGTAACTAAAGTGCAGTACAAACGCCCCATCAGACGGTCTATGATTTGTCCGTCCAGATGTCTGTCAACACGACATGTGCTGCCACCCCACAGCAAAACGGAAAAGTTTACTTAGTTCTTTGTCTACCGGTACAGCAAAAAGTGCAGAACGACGAATCAGCAACAGGTTAAACTGTTCCAGTGCAGGCCATGCAGGCATGTAGGGAGACGAAGGTAGGGATCATTCTTGGTTGTACGCACGAAGTGTTAAAGAAAAGCTCATTCATGCTTTCTTCCCGCTTGGGGGTTGGATTCAGCGCAGACGTAGGCGCTGTAGGGGTTATAGCATGGGTTTTGTTGCGACGGTCGCTATGTGCGATGTACTGTTAAGAACTAGGCCAAACCGAAGAAAGAAAGTTTGGGTGTACATCCATTTATAACGCAAAGATTGCTGAAAGGCCAATTTTACAAATTTTATGCAGAGGTGCATATGGATCCAAAAATGTCCGTCGGATATTTTTGAATGAGCAGCAACGGATTAGAGGTTGTTACACTATTGACGATACACCCGATCAGATGTTTGTCTTATACTCTATAAGTTAATCTGATGAAGTATTAACAAATCACCCCATTCTTTTAGAATTTACCCGCGTTTTATAGAATGCAAAAGTTGGGTACTGTATTCATAGCAATGAAACAATGGTCCCTCACTGGACAGAACCAGATTAATCCAATCCACAATCTCTTAACCCATTTTTTCACGATGTATTTTAATATTATCCTCCCACTGACACCTCAAGTCTTTTACACTGTTTCATTCCTCCAGGTTTCCCAACCAAAACCCTGTACACATTTCTGTTCTACCCATGCATGCCACATGCCCTGGCCATTTCATCTTTCTTCTGAGATCATCCTGACATTATTTCCCAAACAAATTTTAACTTTAATCTACATGGCAAAAGTGTTTTGTAGTACAATAGAATCATACATCTAAAAGCAATAAGGTTTAAAACATTTTAACCTTTCTATTCAAAAAAGATCAGAGCTTGTAACTTCTTGACAAGCAACTTAAGCCAGTTTCAGGGAGTGAAAGATTTGGTCATTCAGCCTCTGACTATCTTAGCTTCATAAAGGAGACATGAAGTATATAGAGAAATCAGAGCCCAGATAGGTGACTTGCCAATCCCAAACAAAATTAAACAACAGACTGCATATAAACATGAAGGACTGTGCAACAGTGAACTGTATGGGCACAATGCAACACTGAAGAAATCAAATCAGTTCTTAGGCCCACTCACAAGGTAACAGTACAAGCATACAGCCTATAACAAGAATAAAACTACTCACCTGCAGTGACATTTACCCAGCATTCATCAGAATTTTAGCCTGCAGAATGGTCCAAATTTGCTGCATTTCAGCCATCAGCAGTCTCTTCCAATAAACTGTCATATGAATATCAGCACAGTCAATTGTCATACACTACATTTAGGGAACTTCTGCTGCTCTTCTGAAATTCTCTTACTACTGAAAATGGAAGGAGTCCCTTTGTTACTGACCAGAATCCACAGATAACTGATTCAAACAATATATATTTATATGTGTATTTGCATTTAAAATGTTTATTGCACATACTTAACCAGTAACTCTCCACATTTTGCCCCTTCTTACATTATAAAAGATGATCATGTTTAAAATATTTCTGATGTCAAGAATGTGATCGGGGTTGTGATAATGTATAGTCTTGGAGGAGGATAGCAATGTTGCAGAGGAATACATTGCCTCCATCTTCATGGTCAAAGTCACCTGGTATCTACCTCCATGACTATATGGTATCCACCCATAAGACCTTACCACTCACCACCATGAGCACCCACATCTAAGTATAACTTCCATGTATCTGAACATACTGACCACAACATCCAGCCTCTATTTCACACATTATCATCATTTTCTTTGAGGTATGTCCTTTTAATTATAAATTGCAAGATGTAGATTTATTCTAGACTTGCCTAATTAACATACAGCCAGGTCTCATTTTACACCTGAAAAACATCATGCATGTTTGGACACAAAATTGCCACTTTAAACAGTGTTTTTCTTGGGGATTAGGGGTTTGACCTTATTCTATGTAGTGTAAGACTATAACATTAGTGGACATAGAGACCCGTACAATACATTTGTACAGTATATACAGTATATATACACAGTATACATAATTTCCATACAATATATATGTTTATTTCTAATGCAATAAAAATGTAAGAGAATCACATCCATAGTTTTTGGTATGGTTCATTCCAATAGGACTGTGGTAGTCTTGCAACACAAGAACTTTGATTCATTTCTGAGAATTTTCTGTAATTCTATCAGCATTGTCACAAACTGTATATACACTGCTATGAGCAAATCTAACATTATGCCATGTGTCAACAATTCGTTCACCTTTTTCAGTTGGCTTATTACATCTAATTTCTCTTCCAACACCAATAATTTTCGCTGATTTTTCCCCCGGCAAGCACTAGGTGGTGTAGATACACATTTCTCACTCATTTTGGTAACAAAAGCCAATGCTATTGAAGGGAACTACATGAGCCACATGATTGTATCAATCCATACATGTGACTGATGGCATGACAGTGGAGTCACTTCCTGCTAGCCTCTAACACAAGACAAGAGTGGCCATACTGTGGAGGCCATATTGCCTTAAACCAAAAATTATCACATAAATTCAAAAAGTGGTGTAAATTTTCAAGTCATGTTAAAATGAAATCACACAAAAAGAAATCGCATAAAATGAGACCTGCCTGTATTTATGTGAATAAAGCTGAGAATTTTTATTCCTATTGCATCATCTGAAAATAGAAATATTGCCTTCTAATTGCACACAGTTGAACATGTTCTGTGTAGGTCTCTTCCTGAAAACTAAAGACTGTGAAGTGGTCATATTACAAGTATATGCAAGTAAACATAGTACACCCCACTGGCATATAACTTTACTGTTATTAATAGTCATAAATTTCCAAACCACATTAACTTTACAGAAAAGATGAACTTGTAAACAAAGTGAGTTGTCATTCCAGCTGTAGTAACTCTGAGTTTTGTTTTAAAAATGTCACATCACAAACGGTGTATCTTCGCTCTCAGCAGGTATTTATGTCAAGCAGATCTTCCCTAGTCATCATATTTCTCAGAAAGATAGCATTAACCCCTGTAGTGCCACATTTCATTACATCAGTGACAAAAACAACTGCATAAAGTGCCAGCATTATTTAACTGATAGGATATACCAGTATCCTTTCATGAAAACTGTTGTACCAGCATCACATAGTATGAACTGCAGATGCAGCAACATTTTACCTTGCTACTGGCTAACAATGACACTGTAGCATGTAGGAGCTTGGTGGATTGGCACCAACAGTGTTTAGAGTCATTGAAAATAGGGCCTTGGTTAGCTGACACTGAAAATCTGGGGTGACATCATCCCACTGTGTATTTCTCAATAATTATTATGCTAATTATCCAACCAAACACAACATATGGATCCAGCACAACTGCACTTTATTATACATTGCAGTGTGTTTCCACTGTTTCTGATGATGGCTAATCTGGACAGCCGAAACACATTGCACACTACTGTACTAGATCTACATGTTGTGTTGGGTCAGATAATAAGCATTTTATTGACACTGAAAATGTTTAATCTACTTGCAAGAGGGTCTTGGCAGACTGGCATGAAAGTGTTGAAAACAGTAATTTAAAACATAATTTTTCACAAGATATTTCCTTCCTCCTCCCCCTCCCCCCTTAAATATGACAGGGCTTCTTGCTTGCAATATCTTATGTTAAGTTGAATGATTTAGCTACCCAAAAGCACAGTGCTAGCTAAACATACCACCTGCTGTAAGATCACAAAACCCTGCATTTTGCCATTCACTCTATGTATGTGTGTCACATTATTATCATAATACATACCAGTTATTTCCCTAAACATTAACTGGACTGGACTGTGTTCTCTGTGAGGTACTAAATGAATTTATATACATAATTTAGATAAACAGTGGCCTTCAAAGGGTTAAGGAAGATGCAATATCACCAGTCCCATAACAACAAAAGACTTAAGCGTATGTTACATTAAAACATGATCTTCACATGTGTATCTATGACCACTAAATCTGTCTTTAACAATGCAATTCTGGAAAGTGAAGTCACATAAACATTGTCAAAATCAAGAGTTCATACATAGACTTATGAAGGTTAAACTTCACAGTCTTATTCCAGAAAAAAATTAACAAGGTAATGTTCTCCAACTCGCAAGCCAAGTTTCTGGATTGGTGTGTGGTGAGTATCACTGGAATAGCATGCTGAATTTTTGTGCCAATGACATTTAAACATCAATTTTACATTTTTCATTCTATGCATTATCGACAACTAATTCATGAAACTAAACCAACAAAATGCACAATGTGTACTATAAATATCTTAGGAAAAATTTTGTGCATTTTTTTTGGTCTACACTGAAGCTAGCTTGTGTTGAATGTGCTTTTTGACTGCTGTAGCCCACTGAAATGGCATACCTCAAGAAACAAAGAACTTCCATTGTGCCGTAACTGTGATAAACCAGTTTCCGAGATTGATGAAAGGTTTAAAAAGCCTTCTATGATTATGCCATGAGTATAACAAAAACCTCTAAATGATTTTTTATGCTATTCATACCATGCATATTCTTACATTCACAACCAACAAATGCACCCAATAAAACATAATAAAATACACATCATTAAATAAAATTCCCTGAAAATATCAAACTCCTACATGTTGTGGCATCAAAGTACCATCCGCAGGTATGTAGTGACTGCAGCGATATAGAGAATCTCTGAAACATATTCATGATTCAAAAGTGGCCAAACTTCTTCTGATTCTGGAAGTTCAGGTTACCCACTGTCATGTGAGATTGCCAAAAAGGAGGAAAGAGTTCATCAACTGATTCATAAGGACCAGATGGCATACAAGTAATGACGTTGGTAACATTCTAGGCCTTTCATACAGCACATAATATTGCATTTTTGTTGAACATTTAAGCATGAGACAGATTACTGCAAAATTTGTGTCTCGTCTGCTGAGTGATGGACAGAAGCAAAACTGACTGTGTGCCAGGACCTGCACGGTCAAACCAAAAAGACAAAGACATCCTGTAAGATCCTAACATGAATTTGTTGCCTAAAGATGAGAAAAACCTTAAAGGTACAAAGATATGAGTTTATCACAGAGATTCCAGCCGGACTGCAGGTGAGACTGAATAGCATCATCACACAGCAGTTCCACAGATGATCCCAGCAGTTAAAAGAGGGTCGAGGCCCAGGGTTTAAACTTTGAAGAGGTCTACTTTTAAAGGGGACATTACTGGCCTGTAACTAAATTAATCCTCAAAGTATTACAGTGCCCAGTCCAGAAACTTTTGGCTTGCATCTTTGACATATTGAAACATCGTTCCATCATTTTTTTACTAATGAATCTCCTCTGACTTGAATGATAACTGGTAAAAATATGTGAACAATCACACTAATTTATAAAAAAAATATGAGGGCAGAAACATCAGTGAGGCAGAATCTGCTAATATTTATAAAATAAGCCACTGCCATATTCCTCACACTTGATTTAATTTATATAGTTAACCTTCAGGATTCTCATAACAGAAGGGTATTTTGGAGTACAGATGTGGGCTACTGAGATGCCCTAGTATTTCAGTACAGACCAGTTTACTGCTAGAAGTATGCTGAACTTGCCACTTCAGTTTTCTGTGCTGTGCATTTCAGTGCTGATGTAACAATACACTCATCAGATCAGTACTCCTATGTGGATCTTCAGAGTCACCAAGTTTTAACACTAGACTGATTACACATCATGTTACCAATTTTCCCTTTCCCTAACATTATCAAAGCATCAAGGTCAGGGAAAAATGCTGAGGAAGTCTCATGGGGAAGGGAAAGTAAAGAGAGAATGTGCACCAGCCTCGTTTTACTCAAAATTGCTACACATAATTATAATAATACTCTTCTATGTGACTACGGTACTTACACTGTTAGTCTAGGTCTACTCCACCAACAAAATGGGACGAGTTTGTATTTCATTTTTCCCTCTGGAGATGTGACATAGGATAAAAGTAATAAAGAAATTCAGTCCATGCTTGAGAAAAGTACATATGATAAGCACTGGATAAAATCTTTGTCTTGTAAAGTGGTTTGTTTGTACGCCATGAACATACAGAAATGCAAGACAGCAACTATATGTATATGTTTGCTGCATCAGGTTGACCTATCAATGTTCCATGACACTCTTCACAGTTGTGCAACTGTTGGGCACATTCCCCAGCATAATGTAACTGGTCGCTGCTACAAAACTGGGACTTAACAGGACAGATTACTTGGAGGAATGAAGAAAATCTTTTTAATGGCAAGTTGAGTAATATGACTGCTAAATTTGTGCCATATATTGACTTTAGAATTTGATGTCTCTCATTTGCACACAGACACCACTTGCCATTTTCAAAGAATCATTTCATATAAATAATAAACAAAACCAGAACTCAGAAATAAACAAAATAAGAGAATAAAACCTAGGATGGTACCTAGTAGCTCAGATCAGTTTGTGGTTCAAACATAACGATTTTGGAATAGTGGAAATATAAAAATGGAAATGAATAAGAATTATTAGTAGCATATTAACACAGACGTTGCTGGAGTAGTGCCTGAGCTATCAAGGTCTTATATCACATGGAATTAAAACAAGTAAAATTTGTTTGTTTTGAATCAGATGCTTCTGTTTATGTGCTACAGATTTTGATATGGCAAGACCAGTTTTGTAGATCCAACATACTACTCTTAATGTCTCATCTGAGTTGTTAACTTCTCTCATGACACAGCCCTCCTGCCAATGTCAGGCTGGCCAGCCTGTACACACTTCTACAGAAAAACTACGTATATTTACAAGGTGTGACTTCGGACCCAATGCGGACCTCTGAAACAATTTACATCCAAGGGTATGTACACTCTCAGGTTGCTTCATACTTGTGCCAAATAGCAGGTAATGTGTGGCTGTCAAAATGTAAAGATGGCAAGGTTTCACTACCAACATCTGAAAGAGATTATAAATTAAGAAACTGTTGGTATCAGTAAAACGGCTAAGAAACTATCTTTCTTGGAGGAAGCATTCCCATCTTTACTTTACATATAACATGGCAGGACTGATTCCCCACAGACTTTGCCGGTTCTAAACATGGGCAGCTGCCACACTTGCTTCACTCAGAGACTCAATTTGTTTGTCCTCAGATATGGGAATTTAGCCATATGCGCATGTACACAGAATATTTCAACCCAAATTTGGTAACTTAAATCCTTAAGTCAGCATTACTTGCAGCCAACAGATGGACCTAACTACAAGTAAATGTTTAAAATCCTGATGCTGTTTGCTAGACATGGAAGAAATGGAGGGGCCTCTGCAATGGACAAGAACCAGAAAAGTCATTTAGAATAGACACAGAAGCAGGAGACCTGGTACTGTGTCCCTTCCAATAGATTCTGGGGTTTATGTCACCACCATCATTTCAATAGTATCCTAAACTAAGATAATGCATGAAATTGGTAGCAAAGGGGATCGATGTCGGAGAAGGGGCGATATTACACCAAAAGGTACACATACAAGTGGCACAGAATGGACACAACAGTTTCAGAACATGGACTCAAATAAGCCTAAAATTTAAAGAGAATGGTATTTTCTTCACATGATAGAAATATTAATTTTAAACAGGACATTTTGTTTGCATATAAATAATATACAAAATGATGTAAATCTGCTGAGCCCTGGCATAAGGGTTCTCAATGTGAGAGATACATCAGGTTATATGTTTTGGAGGGGACAAGGTGGGGTCAGAGTGGAACTACTGCTACAGGGCACAACTTTGTAATTCCTTCACACACGCAAGTAAGCTCCTCAGTTTGTTTGGTATGTTGATTCACAACAGAGTACGTTGCTCGTCTTTATGTGATACATACTGCTTATGTCGTGCTTCAAGATAAAGTTAAATTGCACTGTCACTGAATCACTTTTTCTGTTTCTGTCACTCACACTTGCAGAATACCTCAAGCAACCAGATTGCCAGTCTCCTCTCCTCCTCACGGAAAATAGGAACATGTTCAACAACAACCAGACCTCATCAAGCAACACCAAAACAATATACCATAACTAAAACAAAATCTCTCAAATTTCCTAACAGGGGGCAAGAAATTCCATTTTCCTATATGTCCACTGCCTCCGGACTTCAACATCCTTTAGCAGTAAATGTGCAGACTGCAATCTGATTTTACAACAATCTGATTCTCTGTTTGTTTCCAAGTCCCAGGACTGGAGAAGGAAAGGACTGCCTGCGAGTGGAGAGGAGCCCAGGAGGGGAGGGAGGTGGGCCAGGGACGGGGTGTTATTGCATGAAATAATCCGGATGGTCGGAGTCTTTTTCAAACCTCTTCGCTTCTTCCTGCATGCTTTCCTTAATTTTCAGAATGGCGGCTGATTCAGTTTGGTCCTGCAAGGAAGAAAGGGTTCACTGCACAGTCCAAACTTCAAGACATCTACAGAATGTTGCTCTCTCCCCCTTCATCCTCTCATCTTTGCAAATAAAAGTTTCTAGCAATTTCAATGATACCCGAAATAAAATTTATTCAGAATAATTTCAAGAAATTTGGTTCATGCAACACACCCTTCCGTCATCACGGCATCGTGTGAGTTTGGCGGGCGGACATGTTAATTATGTGATGAAGGCAGCAGGGAGGGGCAAGCGCATTAACACGAGGCATTCTGAGCATTCAAATAAACTTTAATACCTTTCCAAACACTTTACAAGATTTCCTCACATCTACATATCCAAAGGTGCACCCAAATTCACCATGGTTGCAAGCACTGCTCCCTGGCAATGCACCAAGATCAGAATGCAACCCTGATGAAAGGACCACACCAGAGCAAAGCATCCTCCCTACTCCCTGCTTACACAAATAATGTAAAGAACCTTCAGTTCTAATTATGCAGAATTCAACCAACATAGATTGTGGCCTGTTAATTAATTAAATATGCCAATACAATTACGCTGTAACTGACTTTCAACACACTGCCTACAAAGATGTGCAAATTCATTTTCCTAATTTCACATTCCAAATTATTCAACTTCCACACTTGTGCATTGTTTAACAATGTTTTCACAGTCTGTCATGGCAGAAAAATCACATAAACTGGCACCTAACACTAAGGCTCACCACCATCTAAACTAAAATTCATTCATCTCTTTTTGAAGTTGGTGCATACATTTTAAGTACCCAGCCCACATCCTTAGAAATGTGATACATTTCATTTACAAAATAAACATGAAAAAAGATAAATTCCATATGGTTGTGGCCGGCTGAGGATGGACGGATCCCTCGATAAGGCTCAGTTAAGCCTACACCGTGCACAAATGTCATAGATCAGGAACGAACTACGTCTCCGAGAAATAACCGCCGGCACTCATACTCACATTTTCCCCAGGTCCCCCAAAGCCCCCCAAGTTGTAGTCTCCCATCCCACTCCCGCTGTCTTCCCGTGGAGTACCAGGACCACCATTCGCTGGAGAATTCTTCATTCCATCAAGCCCATCTCCATTCATCACTGGACCCATGGTGCTGGGTCCCATGGGTCCCATGGGTCCACCCTCTGGCCCTCCACCCATCGGAAAATCCTGGACCCATGGTAAACATCAGTTACTAATGTACACACACCTGCTAATATACATACATATATATATGCAGTTTTTAATATTAAAACCACACTCACCCCTGGCATGTTTCCTCCGGGCACAGACTTCATCATTGTGTACATATTTTCACCACCAGAATTTGATGAATCTGTAACACAAATACATCACTCAGTGTAAATGCAACCTCTCAGTTTACGTGTGCCCTCTTGTCTGGACAAAACAACTTCTGCCTACACTAGTGGTTCTCAGTATTTCTCAAATGTAAAACATTCACTTTCAGATGACAGCCAACTGCTCATGCAGGAGTGTGTACCTCTAACCAGTTCACTCAACAGATGGAAATATGCCTAAAGCAAGGGCAGTTGGCAAAGTGTTAGATCATCTAGACTTCTAAATGATATGGCTGCTCATTCATGCTATGAAGCTTGACAGAAGGTTGTTAGTGCAGGTGAGAAATGATGTACTCCCTTGAACAAGGAGCATTCATTTGAAATATTTGTCCAAAGTACATGGCGTGGAAAGAATGTTACTTAAAGAGTTTTGTAAAAAATCTCCATGCAACAGTGTCATGTATTCTAGAGTACAATGGAAAATTCTTGAATTTTAGGTTCTGTGCTGGACAAAAATAAAGTATGAGAAATTTTTTTTATCAGATGGGGCTCAGTTTATATTATGTAGCAAAGTAAACAGCCAACATAACAGATGTTGGTGTTATGAAAATCCTTATGCAGTTCCTTAAGTTTCCTTCACACAACCCTGAAGTGCAGTGAGTGGGCACAGAAACAAAGGACCCATATTTTTAGAAGAAACATTTCAACCACTACATTAAATTAATCAAATGCCATTATTTGGTAAATTACCCAAAGAAAAGATAATGTAGGGATCCACTTCCTTCACAAGAATGACAGGACAATTTTTAAAGAGAAACTGGTATAATTTCAAGAAAAGAAGTCACTGTGTCAAGAAATACCTTCAGATGGTGCAAGCCCTACTTAGGAGGAGGAGGTTGGCACTTTGAGATTATTCTACATAACAAGATGAGTTTAACTGTGGGGAGAAAAGGGTTAAAAATTCATAGCAAATGCAGGCTTGTATACAGTAAATCTCCCATGCCAGCTGCCATGTTGAAGGAAAAGGTTAAAGATACACAATATATAAACACTACAGCAGCAAACATGTAACTTTCACTCCCCTAAACAGGAATATGACATTAGTTGTTCTTTGAAAAGAAGTGCTTCACAATGCTCATTCCTTTCATTCCAAAACCTATCAATATCTTATCTAATATTACTCACATCAGTAGACTTGCCAGTTTTATACAGGTTACCAATTATACAAGTTACCAATATTGTGTAAGAAAAAATGAAGTAATATTCATAATGGGAGGTAGCAAATTTAAATGAGACTGTCTGCTACTAAAAATATGTGCTATAAATTGGTCTGCTGGCAGTTGGGGTTTCTTTTAGCTTCTTATATAAATAACAAGATAGCTGTGACAAAACACCTGTACAGAAAATATGCAACATAAAATTTCCCCTGAAATACTCAATCCTAAATGCCCAAAAGAGGGCACATACACATTTCAAGAGCATCCTTCTTGACACAAAACATCTAACAAATGTGTGAAAACCTGTTCCTTGATCATAACCTAACATATAAAACATCAGCAAAATGAGTTCACAAAACCTGTATAAACCTATAAATTACTTACATCCACTCATCACCCTCACCCCCAGAAAAAAAGTGTAGAAAATACTGTCTTATTTGATGTGATGCCATGGAGTCAGGTAGAAATTTACTGACATTCCCCCAAAATTTCAGCAAAACTGTATGTGACTATACAGTGTCTCATTCAGAAGACAGAATCATAATAGTAACTACTTGAGATCCTCAGATCTCACAACCACTATTCATCTCACAGGAGGGATAAAAATGGGGATTAAATCACACACACTACATTGGAGTAAAGGAGAGCAGTCCCATGAATAACCACTTCCAAATCTACAGTAAACCACTCAGTATACTTTTCTATATTCCCCTCCAGCCAGCCAGTCAGCCATTCTGCTCACACAATGCCAGTAGTGATAAATGTTCCTTGTAATTCAATAATATATTATCAGTCTGACAGCCCAAGATGAATTTATTGAATTTTGTTGCCATGAAAGCTTCAAGGCATACATTTGCTGTCAGCATTCCCACCATCATTGAAACTTCTGTGACCTCAGTATAATCATTTCCACCTTAGAAATGTACTAATGTACTTGTTCATAATAACATGCACACCCTAAACCATGAAATCAAGCTATTAGGAAACTTAAACTATACTTGCATGTGCAGTCTCTTAGACACACAAATGAGTGATCCGCGTGATTAGGCCAACAACTTTGGAATCTATTTGTTATGTGGCAGCAGTAAACAGATAATTACAGTCACTAGCCTCAGAGCTATTATTGGTCAGTAATTAGACCAACTGTAGTTAATGGCTGTGAAACATGGGTCCTTAAAGGAAGTATTATACAAAAACTCTCTGTGTTTGAGAGGAAAATATTTGGGGCAATTAAGGAAGCCAGCGGTATTTGGAGAATTAAAACAAACAAGGGGTTGGATGAGTTAATTAAACACCAGAACATAATAAATTATGTTAAAGAATAGAATAGAATAGAATGCCTGAAACTAGCATAGTAAAAAGAATACACAAATGGAAACCATTCACAGGAACACCAGCAGGAAGACACAAGTCTCAATGGGAAGATGATGTCAGGAATGGTCTGAAGAAGATGAAGCTTAAGAAGTGGGCAGAACAAGTCCAGGATCACCTTAAATGGAAGGATATTGTTGAGAAGGCCAAGACTCTATCAGTTGTAGCACCATAGAAGGAAGAAGAAGGTGGAGGAGAAGAAGAAGAAGAAAAAAAGAAGCAGCAGCAGCCTCAGAGCTATATTCAACAACTGGAATCCACATGGACCTTTTTAAAACTTATATAAAACTGATGCGAGAGGACCTGGCTTATCACACAGCCAACATGTAAAAATGAAAACTTATAACTTATTTAGCTCTAAAAGTCATACAATATTTTCCAGTTGATGAGTTTGAACCATCCAAATAACATCAAATATACTGAGACAAGAACAAGACAATTTGTATCATGTCACTTTCTGTAGCATGCAAAAGGGATGAAGTATGTTCTGAAATTTGTTGTAACTGAGGAAGACTCAGTGGACTATTAATTCTTGGAATGATACAAGAACACTTGCCGAGGCATCAATGATGCTACAAGTGTCATGCATTTTTGTCCATTTACACTTAAGTTTTAGCATATGGCCTTTAAAATCTCATGTTTCTGCTCAAGCCAAAGCACTGTTCAATTTACATACCCACTGCAGAAAGTATTTTCCCTTTCAGAGAAAAAGGATGTAATGTAAGAAGACAGCACTGCCCCATTCATCTGTTAAAAGTTAATGTTATCCTTGCACTATGTGCAAGTGGGAAGAGTCAAGGCACCATGTTCAAACTCAGAAATCCTTACTAATACAAGGTAATGAGACATACACTGGCAAGAATATAAAGATCATAAACCATAACACAGCAACAGACAGATAACACTAGAAACATCCATGAGGGTGATGACAATACCAGAAGCGTGTCTTGTGAAAATGTATCTGGGCTATCTTCCAATGGCCAAAGAATGGAGAATTTCAAGAGGTTCGTTTATCATACATGAAGATTTTGTACAAATATGGCACACTAAACTTCACCAGATCAACTACAATGATGGAACTCAAGGAACAGCATTCAAAGCAAACAGGAAGACATAAATTAAGCCTAGACTGTGCATATTCCCATCAGCAATGTTTAAGTAAAATGGCTATTAATACACAGTATATCCCAGTAGGTGTATCTACTACAACTGCTAATCTAGACAAGTTCTGAAGGACACCACTGACAAGATGAGAAGATGCCAATTAGGACTATGTTTCTGGTAAACACACTGTCCACGATAATAATTCTAGTTCAGTGTGTAAACAGATGTTTCATGTACATGACACTCCTGAATTCAACTAACACATCTGGCCACATATTTCACTGCATAAACACCATCTACAGGTAAATATTCATTATGGAGGCACAAAATAAAGTGAAAGCTTTTATCCCGTGAGCAGCAGATATTTAGCATCTAACTACCTGCAATATTACTGACAGCTGCAGTAGGGTTGTGTTACACAATAGACTCTGCATGTACCCAAATACACTACTTGTGGAACTCTTCCACAGTTTCACAAATATGAAATGGCTTCTCCACATACAGAATGCATTTTCCCAATTCGGAAAATAAATCAACATGGACACAATGAATGAATTAACAAATGATGCATACACAGAAAAATGGAATGACGACAGAGAGCAGAAGACAGAAGATAACAAAAAAAGCACTGAATTATAAACCAAGAGAAATAAGAGGTCCAGAACAACCAAGAAACAGATAAAGATGCAAGAGAAGACACTCTAATCCAGGGTTTCACAAATTTTCCAAAAATCTAGGAGCCACCTCAAGATTCTGGGTGCCGGGAGGGTGACATGAGGCTAGTTCCACACTGAGGGTTCACAAATATTAGGCACTGCCATACAAAACTTAGTTTCCACGGTGACCTGGTACCCAGGATTTGTACAACCATTCTAGTACTCGACAATGATCATAATGGTGTTGACAATCTACCTCATACTATGATGCCATCTGTTGCTGGATCATATTACAACCAAATATCATCCAGTCCACACCTTCACAACCCATTTCCCCCACATACAGTATAATGTAACCTCCCACTTTTGCCTTGGTCTGCAAAGTGATCACTTTCAACTTACACTTTCTAAATTGCTTTCACTTCCATTAGTGATATCCGTGGTAAACTGTGCTGTGCAACAAATCGGCAGGTCTGGAGTCAAGTAATAAAAATGCCTCATACCAACTACCCTGAAAACAGCACTTCAGTAAAATGTGTATATATATATATATATATATTTGATTTGCACCCTGCTGTCACCAACTCTGACAACACAGTACATATTGGAAGGATAATAAATAATAAATTGGAAAGAATGTAGAAGTAAGTGGCAATGAAGAAGTTTGATATACAACACAGGGGCACAAGCTCTTACCCACAATTCTGAAATCCAAAAGCTCTGAAATGCCAAAGTTTTTGACTTGGACTACCCATGACACAGGTCTGAGCCATCAATTGTGTCTTAGCGATCCTACCAGATGTATGCACCTCTGCTGTTCACCGATTTCTTTTTGTGTCATTTTGTGACTTTAGTCAAAAATACTAAAAGACACCCCTACAAGGGACAGTGAAAAGAAGAAAGGGAGGCATCTGTCATTATAGTAGCATAGAAATTGGAGTTACTGCAGCAGCTTGATTGTGGTGTGTCAGTGAGGAATATTAATGACGCCATTTACACAGATGCTTATGCTTGGAATGATGTTAATAAATCGAGATTAACAATTTGTTGGGCACAGATTTTGGCTTACAATGGTCTTTGAAAATGAACCTGCAAATGAAGACTTTGAAGGATTTTGTGTCACTAAAGAGAACAAAATGATATCAAGCATCATTAGTCATGTCAAAAATTTGTCAGCTGGAAGTGTACATCAGTTAGAGGAAGCTGACAATGTAGAAATGCTGAACACTGACAATGATGCACCTACTGTGCATTCCTTCAGTGATAGCAAAATTGCAGAAATGGTGTTAAATACAAATAAGCATGAGGATGATGATAATGATGATGGTGACAACATTGTAAACACATGAAAAAATCCCCATACACTGTATGGTGAAAATGTGTTGTCAGTTAACTGCTAGCCTGTCACAATGCGTATTTGTCAGCAAGAGATTATGACTGTCTACTCAACTGAAGAGAGACTGCTTAGACTGAAACCTGCGTTAATGAGACAGATGACAATGAAAGAAGTCTTTAAAAAGGCCATCTGTCATAGTGCTGCTTCATCAATTAATCACTTGACAATCCTGTTCCTGTCCTATCATTAGATGTCCAACTCCAACCAATGACAATGACAATGAATACTGATGTACCCTCTTCTCCAAGATCCACAAGCAGCCACAAGTAATGAGCATTTATTGCAGGTATAAGTACAGGTATTTAGCTAATTTTGACCCTGTATATGTTTGAAGTTTTCTTTAGAAATAAAATGTACTACACTATTTATGGTCTATATTCAACCCACTATTTCATTTACCAGTTTATTACTGCAGTACATAAATAAACTATAAATAAACTGTAATAGTGAAATCTTTATTTACCCAATTTAGTGTGAATATACATACAATTCACTGCAGAAATAGTAATGTGTTTGATTATGAGGTGCTGTCCCAGACCCCACCGGGGATGTTACATTACGTGCAGTATTTGCACCATATCACTTTTCTAAAATCCAAAAAATTCTGAATTCTGGAACACATGTGGAGATATGCTGGCACTCTCCAGCAAGGGATGGGAAAAATGCAAAACACCTATCAGGACCGTCAATGTCCAAGTTTTTGCTTTCATAAGGATAAAGGATCAAGCTTTGCACCCAAATTAGTTCACCGCAATATGACATTAAAAAATAACTTAAAAATATATATGAGAAAGACAGTGTTGAACAAACACATGTAATGCATTTAACTGTCACCATTAAAGATCTAAAATGTACCTACCCCTCTCATTTTAACTAACCTGTACTACTTACTATCCCCATGCACAAATAAAGGTACAAATTTAAATATGAAAAAATTAATAATCCTTTATAAATCTTACTTTTCTGTAATGAAAGTTATGCAACACTAAAGTGTTTGGTATTACTGCGATAAACACATGTTCTTTCCCTTCTCTATCAGTTGTGATAATGTTCAGCATCCACAGAATCATAGCCCTGATACACCAGTATAGTAACTATCAAGAGATATACAATGAATGACGCCTTATGACAATTCACACTTTCGATATTAACATACCTGCGAGAAGAATGCTACTTCAGACACTTGTCAACAAACTTAACACCATGACATGAGGGGTTGTTACTGTGATGACTATAAATAACACCATCTTCTGTGTTGTGACATCATACAGTCTTGGTATAAACTTACAAATATTTCAGAGATACATCTACCCTCATATTTTTCTACCCTGATGACAGAGGCTGCAGGTAACTTCAAAATGTTTTGGAATTCCTACCAGACTACACTCCCTCACAACTTGGAAGACAGCCCCCCCCCCCCCCCCCCCCCCCCCCCCCCCTACCCCCCCAAAAAAAAAACAA
>Ga0123357_10003232_pt1 | contig 18569 bp, 11 predicted proteins | sample TergutEmb28metaG_FD_89873 | JGI IMG/M metagenome (GOLD analysis project Ga0123357, IMG submission 89873) | Embiratermes neotenicus P4 segment gut microbial communities from Petit-Saut dam, French Guiana - Emb289 P4 | ecosystem: Host-associated > Arthropoda: Insects > Digestive system > Gut ...
CCCCCTGCCAACTAGCGCCCCCGTCGCTTCAGACTAAAGGCGAGGGAGGGGGGGGGGGGGGGGGGGAGGAAAGAAAAAGACTACGTATAGCCAATGCACTTCATAAAGAGGGGCTATCATATCTCCCTCGTCCTCCTCCCCCACCTGCATACGTAGTAACAGTTACCATCAAGCTGCAAATGGAGGCCAAGTTCAATCCAACACTCAGACCGGTTTCTCTGACGTGTTAGTCGTGGTTTTCCTCGGAATTTTCAGAGGAACTGGAAAGGTGAAACTATCGTTACTGAGAACTTAGAACAGTGCGCGATATTTTGCACTAAATCGCTCAACATACCGAGTAGACCAGCGTCTACTTGCCGTGACATGCTGACATCAACATGGCCCTTAACGTTTTACGTTCCCACACACCGCAAAGTAGTTTTAACCAATAAATAAACACACATCGACGTTTTGCACGCTTTAGGATCGCTATGGCACGTACATACTACTTTCCGTTACAGTGCCCACATCTAAGAAAAAGACAAACTGCGCTCCCTCCGGGTTTAATTTCTCCAAATTTCGAATTAAATATGTCAGTCAGGCGCTTAACAGGTTTATCGGTATGGTTTTGCTTTGTACTTTACCTGTACATTGAAAGGGAACTCCTGACACAAGCAAATAATTTTAAAATATGGACTAAACTACTGGTGGCACCGAACTGCAGGTTTTCCAATACATACGTATATAAAAGAAATGACGGTAGTTATAATTTGCAGTATTTGTCCACCAAGAAGTTCGTAATTATTAAATCATTTTTGCAGAATCCCTCTCGAAAGTCTATCAGTCCCTCACTCTACAAATTATCCGTCACTTTTAGAAACAAAGTTTAGTAACATGTCCAGATGACACAACCATTGGAGCCCAACACGAGTCGAAATGTTTCGTTCTTCATCATCTGAACCCAATTAATTGTACTTTAATATTATTCTCCCTTCTTATAAGTCTAGGCCTTCCTCGTTTACAAATAACATTCCGGTGTTTTTTTTTTTTGATAAAATTTGTATCATTAACAAATGATATTCTCAAGCATTATAGTACCTGCATTTACATATTATCTTCAGTCATCCGAAATTATTTATTTTTATTTCAATGTTTTTCAACTATGAAATATTTCTCGTAAATTCTTGAGGTTCGAAACAGCCCCATTCGTTGCTCCGAGTTTAAACTGTCTACCCCTTGACTAAGTAATTAAATATTTTTTTAATTCAGTTCATTTCGATTTACAGTGTATCGTTATATTTCCTCGTAACATGTACTGGGGTAGATAGACGCCTACGTTGTGCGACATCACCATCTCGTCACATTCTTCGCGCACAGACGACCTTAAAATAGCCAGAATTTCCAAAACAAGATACCTGTACTGACGCAATAATTTATCAAAAGCCTGCATGCAGAATAACAGTAATTATAAAGCAAACAAGGAATTATTTTCCTAGTGAGTACGAATGTCTTTCAAGTTTCAAGCGAAATCAACATAATGATCTGACTGAAAAGTTTACCAGCTATTCTGCAAAGCGTAACTTTTAAAATGGTTCCTTTGTTTCTGTGACGAAGGAAGTGGGCGTGCCCGAGGACCTGGAAGTACGTTCACGTAAACTCTTCTTTCTACTCGATGCGTGCTTACAGAATGAAAGCCAGCCCAATACGGCACTAAGAAATTTGGATCTTCTTGTATATTTTCATACACTTTGGCCACCAAAAATTAGTACCAGGAAGGGAAAAGAAATGACCTCACGATCGTTGAACCAGGTCACGCGCCGGTCATCAATCCACAGCAGCAGCGCATGGAGTTGACCCATTAGACCTACCAAGGCCATTTCACACTTTTATATTCCAGCAACTTACTTAATGAGGTCCTCTTCCCAGCAGCTCCACCTGTTGTTCAGTACCACTTCTCAGTTTTGAGCAACACACACATATTCACATTCACAGAATAGTATAACCAATAACTTCAATGGCGCTTGCCAGTCTTCTGTGATTCACTGTTTATGTAAACTAAACTTTAAAAACAAATTTAAACGAGGACCAGATATGGAATAACAAGTTCTTGTGGTTGAAGTCCTATTTCACAAAACGGACGTAATCAGATTGAGCTACTTTACTAGCAGGCCCTACTGTTGGTGCCCTGACCGGTTTGCGCGCGCGGCGGACATTGACTCTGCACAGGCATGCACACTGCCTCACTTCTCCACGGCAAATGCTGCCTTGTCTCTGGAAGACTGAACACGATCGCTCGCCCAGTTGCGGTAGACTGCCGGCCGGTAGGACCCGGCGCGCTGCTTCGCGTCTGTCTCAAGGCCTCTCTGACTCGAACCTCGGCCGCGACCTCACATTGGGATATGAAGACGACCGAATGCATGGGGGAGGGAGGGAAGGTATAACTTTGTACGATACATCTAGATTAGTGAGCGGGCAGAGTAGGAGAGAGCAATACAAGGAATAAACAAGCAAAACTCAGTTCCCGCACACGCATAGGAAATGTTTGAGCGGGAGAAAAGAACATAGGTATTACGTGGAACAGTCAAATGGGCAGTGCACTGGTAAATGGGTTCGTCCATTATGAGGGATGGAAGTCAATTTCAATCGGGATAGAAGTGACTGCGTACGTGAGAGACTCACCAGAAAATGACGTTTAAAAATTATTGGACTATTCTCACCGACTATACAAGCTTTCTAGATACCAGTTCACCAAATTACTGTACACAGACATAACAATGTCAACGCTAAGTATGGACAAGACCGTTTATGTAAGCAAGGATTTGACGGGAAGACAATATAAAAGCTAATCAAAAATTGGAATATAAAGGTCTGGACAAGAATCGTCTTCGTCAAGATAGGGTCTTCTAGTGACTGCCTGTTGTGAACACGGTTTCATAACGTGGAGCAAATATCTTGGCTAGCAGAAGCGATTACTAGCTTGTAAAGAAAGTGTTAGTTACGGGCACAATATCTCACACCAGCGGTTCCAAAACCTATCCAGTATGAGAGCCCATTCTTAGTCTAACCAAATTTTTGTGAGCCTCCAAATATTACTAACTGTACAATTAGGCTTCATTAATTCAGGCCATGCTTAATAACAAAGAACTATTACAATCTCAAATCCAGTAACTGGAGAGCACGCCTAACGACGACTATAGTGGTCGTACCGCACCGCTAACCTCTAAACGTTGCATTTTATATATTTATTCAAAAAATATAGGTACTGAATATTTTAAACATGGTATATATTCTCCGTTTTTTCCTCTTCAAAATGTAGTTTGTTTCATAAATCTAGCGTATTTGGTTCCTGTATTATTCACATTTTATATACAGGTGTGCTAAAATTAAAAAAATAATTCCGGCGCCAAAAGGTTAAGGAACTAGAGAAAACTGCCATACTGGTCGCTGAACACATCTCCGGACAGTAGTAGTGCAAAAGGACAAAATGTTTATCAAGAAAAGCATCATTATACACAGTACAACATATTGTTAAGTGGACCAGGATATGTCAGTCGGTAGAGCGATTCGCTAAGGGCTGGAAGGTCGGAGGGATCGAATCCCGGTGAAGGAGAGATTTTCCGCACCAGTCCAGAACGGCCCTGGGGTCCACCTAACCTCTTATACAATGGGTACCGGGGTCTTTCCCCTGGGGTAAAGCGGTCGAGGCGTGGCGTTAACCACCCACCCCATCTATCGCCGAGGTTACAGAAAGAGTAGCGCTATACCTGTACTCCCCCTCTGGGCCATAGTGGCCTGCTCTAGGGTGAAATTTACTTGTACCTTTACCGTAAATTGTAACCAAAGAATAGCTGCAATATTACATGTCCTAGAAACATGGTTTATTGCAGGTATATAATTGTAAATATTCTGCATAAAGTAACTAATAATAATAATAATAATAATAATAATAATAATAAGTAACTGCTGGGAAAGCGAAGTTGTTTCATACAAAGTTACGAGAATTCTCGTGGCTAGTCGAATAACCCTGCGGGTCTCCAGGCTTCTGCGGTCCACGGGTTGGTAACCATTTATCTAAACGCTGATTGGTGTTCGCAAGGTTCTAAATGATGCATTAGCCTTTGAAGACTAAGTCAGATTAAGAGTCACGCTACGACTGACGGTCAGTCAGCCTTCGTATCAAACTTTTCTTAAGCATATTACCAATCCAGTTTTGAAATTTAATTCTTTACATTCATGGGCGCCATCTTTGAAGAGACATCGGGTCTGTCCTTTGCCAGAAGTCACAGTATTTTTCAGTTAGATATCAATAAATCAATCAGTGATTTAACTGAGTAAAACTGTACAGAAGACTGCGTCTTCTAATGTAGCACACACACACAAATACTTGTTGACAGTTTGGCTGTGTGTGTGTGTGTGTGTGCGTGTGTGTGTGTGTGTGTGTGTGTGTGTTTGTGTACATTCGAACCCGGTTATAACGACACTGGCTTCAGCCATAACTAGTCTATAGCGCCATACGTTCTGTGATACCAATTAATGCACCGTCGTTAACCATAATACTATAGTAATCGATTAGAAAAACACTTGTTTATAACGACACAATATATTAGTCCCTTTCATGACGTTATAACCGGGTTCGACTGCATATCTTGTATTTATAGTGTTAGACACTCTCGCCAGTGTTCAGTATAAACATGACATCTCTCTCAGTCCAGGCCCTGTACAGCAGACTGTACGTATGGCAAGGAACAAAAGGAACAAAACATCAGGAGTACAGCAACAAGAGGGGAGGAGACCGGAGAACGAACAAATTTTTTTTATATATATATAACGAAGGAACAATCATTGTAAATACCAATTGTAAAAAGCATGTAGTATTACTAACAAATAATGTAATGGAGCGTGCCAATAAATATATTAAAAAAAAAATACGTATGGCGAGGCAGTGTAGTCACTTCGAACGGCCGTAAGCTTGAAAGCCACAAATTTTAAGCCCGTATTTTCTGTGTTGGACTCCTCCTTGTCAAATGTAGTCTACATTTTATTTTTCATAATTATGTATGAATTTAGCTTTTTACTTATATTTTTTTTATTAAATTACACACGAGCGAAATTTTGAAAGCCGCAAGACAATGGCGGATTTGTGCCTTCGCGAGTTGTAAATCGTACGAAGAACCTTGTTTTTCGGGCGCTGCAAATCCGAAAGATTGGTTATCTGCCGTAAATTTCCAAACGAAGCAGGCATAAATCACTACAGACCGAATGAGTGTTGCTTTATAGATGGTTAGGTGAATGTTAGTGTTTAATCCCTCATTTTGAAGAAGGAACAGTTTGCAGTACATGTTCAGGATTCCTTGGTTTCGAACGCTTCTATCAGGATCCTCCATGCAATCTTTCTTTCAAATATTAAGCTGACATATTCCGTGCGGCATACAACGAGAACATTCCAAAGACGAGACGCCTTCGATCCAAGTCTAGGAGATAAACGGTAGCCTAAGCCTTACCTTCATTGACTTAAATCTTCTACAGCTTACATCACGTCTTTAACGCGGTAAGTTGCGCTCTAATGCTGAGAACATACCCCTCTCTGAGTCCTGTGGCGTGAATATAGGTATCATCTGCAAAGAGAGGCTATATATGTACTGGTGTTTGGGAAATATCGTTTGGGTACAGACAGCACAAGAGAGGAATCAGGACGGAATGCTGTGGTAGGAAGTCCACGCGTGGACTTTTTCCTTCCATCGAAATACTGAATTTTCTTTTGGATAGGAAAAGCAAATAAGCCTAACTGCACCGAAAGAAAATTGCAATTTTGACAATTTTTGCAGCAAACCAGAATGCCATCTGGTGTCAAAAGCTTTATCGATATTCCAGAAGATCGAAACCGCAGCTAAGTTCCGGTTAAATTGAGGGTTAGGCTGTCCGTAAGTCTCACTTGGACATTTGCTTTCCACAGTGTACCTTTAGGCTATTTTGTAAAGTAACATTCTCAAATAGTTTACTTGTCATGAACAAGAGATTAGTGAGACGCACATCTTCAGTAAATTTGGTGTCCTTCGAATACGTTGGAAAATCTGATAGCCGAAAGCAGTGACTAAAATACTTGTGTGAGATGCAGCACTTCTTCTTAGAGGGTGATTGAGACATATGTTTGAACGGACTAGTCCGCGGGCCGTTCTTGGGTTTAGCGACTTCATTAGTTTTAGTGGACCACGAGGTCTGAATAATGGGGGCTTGTGTCCACGGAGCAACACCTCTACCTCCACCTCTCCCCCCACGTGTCTTCGTAGAGTAGATGGGAACAACTTTAGCATTAACTTTAACTTGATATTTACCTTATGATTAAGAACTATAACATGTTCAGTATGTGACAAAACTTGATGTGAAGGAAATGCTTCGATGAGTTTAAATGTTCTGGTCAGACTAAAATCGAAGATTTTCTCTTCTGGTTTGTTAAGTCGGGAAGTTTGTAGATGCTAACCATTAATTTATACAGCTCATTTTCAAATTGCACGAAGGGGAAATAAACTAACAGATCAGTGTATACATGGAACTCTTATGTAAGGAAAAAGGAAAAATTTCGGTACATTTGAATAAAAATCCAATAATTAACCTATTTATAATTTCGAAAAAAGCAATTTTTGATGAGTGATAAATTTGAATGTTGTGATATCAATTGAGCTGAGTTTACTAGCAACGTAGACTATAATACTGTTTCTAAATTTCAATAACGAGAGACTTATTTATTAAGGAAAATGACAACAAAGTTACTAACAGTTTTAAGCTGTTCTTACATAATCAGTAACTGAAGTGGCGTAGGTAAAGAACGGTTACACGCAAATATAAAACTTAATTTTAAAAACTATTAGTTACAATAGAAAAAGACAAATAATGAAAAGGTAATAATTGTTGATACTTTCACGGTTTGCAGGCTTCGTATAGTGTGTGTTAGTCAGTGTAACATTTATTCTGATTTGCAGTTGATTACATAGAGCTACAGCAATATGTACTATTAAAGAGCGTGGAACAAGTTTAAGTCAATTCTGAAACTTGTTTAACAACATTTTTACATTTCAAGTTATCAAATTTTATGCACAAAACAGAACGGAGTACGTACATAAACAGTTGTAAAGTTTAAATTTGAACTGAACTTTATGTTTATTGGACCGTGCATCATTGTGATAGTTGAAGAATAATAGACCAACTTGATGTTACTTGCTATTTTATTTCACGTCTTATGTGCTCAACATGTTTCGGACATTAATATATCCATCATCAGGAGCTTGCGACTATTCTATTGAATTACCACATTGGTCGTATTTTTCTTGGTTCGATGTGTGTTGGAGTTTCGGTATGGTTGGGTTGGAGTGGTATCCGTGTTGCAGGCTTCAGCCTGCAACACGGATACCACTCCATCAAGTTGGTCTTTTATTCGTCATCTATCTTGACCTGAACTGTTCACGAGGCTGTAACTGATAAATTCACAGTATTTGTCGAACACGTGGAATACATAGGGTAGTTACCCGTGTGCTTTAAATGGTCATTTGAGTGTTATGAGTCGTCTGTTTTTATTCTCTTGGTTGAGTGAGACCATGTCTCCTTGGAACTGCTGCAACTAACGGACCCATTGTCAGTCCTCGGGATGGTATACGAATGAATATGAAGCACTGGTGGAAAGAGAATTGACAGGGAAAGAGCGAAATTTTGGTTCAAAAACGTGACACTGACAGCTCCAAAACACAATAACCACATCAACTGCCTTGGGACACTGACACTGACAGCTCCCAAACATAATAACCACATCAACTGCCTTGGGACTGAACTATGCCATCCGCGGTTAGAATCCGGCTACTGATCGCCTGAGCTATGTTGCCCTCGGTTCAACATTTGGACAGCAATGTTGGGAGTAGCGGTGCCAAATACGCGGTTAGAATCCGGCGACTGATCGCCTGAGCTATGTTGCCCTCTGTTCAACATTTGGACAACAATGTTGAGAGTAGCGGTGCCAAATATGCTGTGCGGCGAATTTTCCAATACGGCCCGCAAGACCTAATGTAATTTTGTGAAGATGTTTAGGGATTGAAAAAATTCCACAGAACTGCAATAACAGATTCTCACTAACGCTTTCTCAAATATACAATTAGGAAGCCTTTGTCCTTATTATAAGTGTGTCTTATATTTCTGCCAGCAACGTTTGGTAATCCAAAGCGTAAAGAACATTGCACGTTGTAGGAAAATCCCGTCAAATCAAAGCCTTCTGCTATGCACAGAGGAATGTGTTAGTAATATGTGCCTTCGGTAAGAGTAGGTAGGCAAATCCAGAAGAAGGTAAAGGTACAGGCCTGGACAAGACTTTAGGTCCCCAGGATGCTAAGGGTCCCAGAATTTCCAGAGAATTGGAATATGAAGGTGGTAAGGTTGTCATCCCTAGGTACCGACCGCCTTTAACTCCAAAAGATATTCCTGGTACTCATTTCCGTTAGAGGCTGAGTCGACCCCAGGACCACAGTGCGGCCGGAAGGATTAAGTCAATGAAAAATTCCAGTGACCCTATCGGAAATCGAACCCGCCTCACTCCGGCTTGTAGCGCATTACCTCAACCAACAAGTATATTCAGTGCCCTAAAAATATGTTCCAGGTGCATAAATGTGCGAATTTACGTTTTTGTCTTTATTTTAATTTATTGCAGATTATCATAAACATGCCGTTCCTCGGTTTCCCATTTTCGGTCTGGTACGAAACTCAAGTAGCAGGGCTAAGCTCCAAAACTCATAACATAAGGCAAAAACCATGTTCGATTTCTCGTTTTTATTTTGTCAAATATTTATAAAACTGAAAAACAGCCTATTTCAAATATAAGTTGTAGATCTTAACACTGCAAAACATGTGCCAATTTTAGGCAGACTTCGCTTCGCTGTTTGGAAAGTTGGTAACATTTCTACTTCATCCTCATGTAGAGAAGCTATGCTGGACCGACACGAAACAAAATTAAATTTGTACAATCATTTCTTTGACAATACCATACCCAACCGCAATGCAATTAGTAACTGCAGGTACGAGACATGCGGAAAGAAGAACAAATTCGGCCGAAATATTCTGCTGCCATTTATGCGCTTGGTGTAAAGAAGTAATAAAATATGGCATTGGAATGGAAGGTAAAATTTAAGATGATATCGAAGCGAGGTGTGTGTATTTCATTGACTTCACTGGCCACATTGGACCTCGTTAGTATGGCGGAAGCGAGGGTGCGTTTAGCGGTCTGCATAGCTATCAGCATAGGGTATTGGGAACTGTAAGTGACATTTCGATTGTAATGTACAAACAGCGTGCTGTTCGTTTACCGTAGCAGAGAGCAAATAGCCTGAAGTGAGGTTGAAATTGTGCAGACACACGGAAAAATTGTGTGAAATATATGTTGAAGGGCGAACATAAAAAGGGAATGGCAGTAAGAAGCAATATTGTTGGTCAATAAATGCAATCACACAGTGACGGTACGAAGATAAGAGAGCTGGTGTTTTGGCAGTGAGAGAATGGCCAGAAATGAGATGAGAAGAGGAAATGAACCAGGGAGGGAGGCAAAGCAAGAGATAATGGGAAGGAGTGTGGGGTAGAATGGATGAGCAAGAGACAAGATCTTGTGGGAGTGAAGAACATTCTGCCAAAAGACCAGGACAAAATAAAAAGAAAGACAGAAGACGGATGTTTGCAGCTAAATAAAACGACCAACATCTCGGTGTAACTTGCCTTACAAGAAATGAGAGACGGAAATTAACAACGGTATAGACACAGACTATAGAAGACACAGAAAATGCGTACAACGAGACTGCAATAAAGGAGGACAATTAATGGATTATCTAGTGGCTGGTACCACTGGCGTATAGTCTGAGAATTCTGATTGTCACAGTAAAAGGTGTAGACTGCGGTCTCTGGAGATGTGAAATCATGCAGTCTGGTAGGTGGCCATAACACAGATCATTGTCTACCAGACCACACGGTGTTACATTCCAGACTATCATCTACTAAAGTATATGGTGTCATATCTCAGACTACCACGTAAGTCTAAGTATTGCCACATACCAGATTATCACCTACCACAACAGAAGCTGTCAAAACCCAAAAGACAGTAGTGACTGAATTAGTTGTAGGCCTATTAGGATTTCGCTTTTTAGCCACTTATTTATTATTCGGATTTTAACAGCACTGTTTCAAATCTCAAGAGTACATAATGTGACATAAAGTAAAAAGGTGGTCAAAATGGGGATTAGGTAAGGATTATGACGGGAATGTTAGTACCATACTGTCCTACAATTCAACCGAAGAGGGAGGAACTCCATAGAAATTGTCAGTCAAAATAAGAAGTAGCTCGGACAAGACATGAATCCGACACATCCCGAATACAGATCTAAGACAATCTGTTTTCATCTCCGTCCTCAAAAATAAACAGACGTGCAGCATAAGTTGCATTTTTCTCCTTGCATGAATTCCACTATCAGAAGCACCTTTCTTAACTTACTTTGTATTATGTAGGAATTTTATTTTTACGTATGTTCGTATAAATTACATAAAAAGATTCTTAACTTTTTAAAGGCTAAATATATTAAAATTATATCAAATATTCAGATTCGTCCTCGCACAGAACATGCAAAATTTCAACAAAAACCCCAATCGGATAATGCTGTTGATATCAGAATAATATGAAGTACATATACTGTGTGCGAAATATGCAGAGTTTCTGAATGCAAAAATGATGGTAAGTACAGTTGCTACTAACATTTAAAGGGTTACCTGTATTTTAGAAGTTGGACGCATAAACATGTGTCTACACGACATCAAATATCGTTTCCCACAATGTAAAATAAATGTCTGTGGAATTACATGTCACAATATTGTAAATTATGAAAAGCTACAGTTTTGTTATAACAAACTTAAATGATGTTTCGGACAATGTCCATCGTCTAGGTTGACTAGAAAAACAACGCTTAGGAGAGTGTCTGTCTCTGCATTCAGCTAGTCTCTGTCACTCTGTCTCTCTTTCTAACGACTCGAGCAAATTGGGTTGCTCCAACTGTGCTCCCTGTCTTAAGACGGAGGCAGACGAAGCCTCCAAACAGATGTGTTTTAACAAACCTACACGATAGACAACGTTCAAAATATTTCACTTTAATTATGATATACTAGTACAAGTTTTGTTGCTGGTCATCAAATACGCGCTCTAGATGAACTTCTATGAAGTTTATCGAAAACCGAAGGCAGATTTATTAGTGATGAACTTGTCTGTGAGGGTTTGAAAGTGAACATTTTATGTCAGAAAAGTCTGTAACTTGAAGCTAAAGTACATTATTTTGCTGGCACTTTTATTTCTAATGTGCTCCAGGTTAATAGATTTCCACTGCCTTCTAAACGATATAGTATATAAATAGCCAGTTTATGTGGCATCAAATTTAATCTCTCAGGTTAAATTGCCAATAGAGGATTTCATCAATTCCATTATCCAGTACACAAAAAACTATTCCTCTCTTCCTGCAGTGTAAGATCTACCCACCTACCTTTGAATTTTAACTAACCGTACTGTTTCATCATCCGCCACATCTACACCTATTCTTCTGTCATATTAAAGACACGAATTATATACATTTTTCTGTGTCCTTTAACGGTTCAAAATAATTTATCATCATCATCGTCATCATCACCCGTCACGAGTTAGGCCTTGGTAGACATGTTTCAGTTTCGTCTAATAGTCTCTTCAAAGTCTTCTGAGCCCTCTTCGTCTATTTGGTCTATAATTCAGCATTATTTTTGGCATCCTCTTGCTGTTCATTCTTGGTACATGTCGTAGCCAATTTGATTCGTATCTTCTTAGAGTCTCGTCAATTGGTCCTACTTCCAACTCTTCCCAAATTTCTTCATTCCTTTTGTGATCACAAAGGGTATACCCGACTGTTCTTCTGGTAATTTTCATATCGATCGATGTCAAATTCATTTATCCTTTTTTTTAAGGTTCCGATTTTCACTTCCATATAACAGAATGGGGAGAGCCAGTGTATTATATACTTTTATTCTTGAAAATTTCTGGACGACAGTTGGTTTAGAAGTGTTATTTATAATTCCCAGTATTTCAGAAAATTTCTTAATTTTGTTGAATATTTCCTTTTCAATTTCATAGAAAATTTCACAACTAAAATATCTAAAATTCTTTACTTGTAAACATTTGTTATCCACAACGATTTTATATCTTACTGGGTCCTGTCCTAAAAATGCCATCAAATGAATTTATAAAGTCCAATAAGTAACTGATAAAAGAAAGAATCGTCGTTCGTTTTTAATTATCAGGTAGACAAATACAGGTATGCCAGTACCACTATTCTGTCGTCTTTGAATTAAGTGCTTTCATATATACGAGGCTTTCACTGTCAGACACATTACGTATTACAGCGTCGATTCCGAGCATGTGTTGTTAAACAGTAAAACGGTCTCTATGCAAACAACAGGAGTGTAAAAGTAACTGGATATATAGCTCTACTCCTTAATCTCTGCAACTAGGCGCCCTGGCCACTCTACCCGCGAGGAAAGCAGCCCAGCCTCGTCGTAGAGATGGAGGCTGGATAGATCCCTGTGAAGGTCTCGAAGTTTTGGAGAAGAGAAAATATTTTATGCCTGCCGGGAATTGAGCCACAATTCCTCCCTCGCCCTAGCCATAGCCTAGTCGATATAACGACTACGCCATCATCCCGCATCTTCTATTTCTAAAAAAATTCCACAAGACAGAGGAAGCTGGTATATTGCAGGAAAGAAGTTCTACCCCGCAATTTTTACTAGACAAGAACACCATTACCATACAGCCGGTTCTGGACGCTAGTATATTTGTTTCCAATTTCAACTGTCAGTTATAAGCACATGATAATAATAGTTTGATGATAGTGTACAAAAGAATAAGGAAAAAAGTCTCTTTTGTCAGATAGTTAAGTGAGATTACTTTAATCATCCCGTCGCGAAGGCCGTTACCTATACAACATGCAACAAACGTAAAATATGAATATCCATAACATCAGCGGGATCCGAACCCGCGATCACAGCGGTCAAGCAGCTGCTGAACTACGCGTTAAGAGAACACGAACATCAGGATCGGCACTCTTCATGGTTAGGCTAACGAAATTCATACAAAAATTCATAATTTTATGAAAAGAGTCCTAAAGTCGATGCTCAAATAGCTGTAAGCATTTCGGACAATGAATGACGATGTTACAAGGAAACCATAGCTGTCAGCAACAGGTGTGGCTGCCTGACCGGCTAAAGAGGAAGCCCCAGCGAAAGAAGAAAGCGTATTGTCTGCTGCTGCAGGGAAGTCTAGCGGAAACCTGTCTGGAAAGGTCTTTAGGTAATTTATTGAACTCGCCTTTAACGTACACAAAAAGGAAGACTGCACACACCGACGTCTTCCAGATCACATCATCGAACCGCACTCATGCGAAGATAACCGGCGCTGTACAAATATTTACTTATTTATACCAGTCGTATTTATGTTTTTACCCCCGCTAGTACAGATGAAGGTCTGGCACCTCGCCTTTCGTTACATGGATGTTTGCCAGCAGCACGGCGGAGTTATTCGAACTGAGCTATAAAAGTGCATCTGTCCACTCGCGTTTCGTCTAAACTCGCCACGTGATTGCTGGGATTGTGCCATCAAGAAATGTTGCAGAATTAGGCGTTGTTAGCCAAAGAAAATTGATTTATTTGGCAGTATTTGTTTTGACGGATTGAGAAAAATATGTAAAATTTTAAGACGCAGTGGTGACCTTGGATTGTGTTAAATTATGACTTCCTAAATGCAGGCTCCAGGCTGTATTAAACTGCCGAATTGCGCGATGTGAACAATTAATAACAAATTAACGAACGGTTTGTACATTTGCTGATGGATGTAGAAGATCTTCGTGATTGGGTTCTACGCCGTATCAAAGGGATAGACTTTTGGCAGCAGATTTCCTTAATGAATGTCTATAGCTGTCACCGTGGCGACATGGCAATGCAGCTCTTCATACGTAAATACACGTATAGCAGTGTACGTGCTCAAGGGTAAACAACCTTGGTTATTGCTACACATTTATTTCTCAACGAAGAAGTGCTTTTCCAGCTTCTCTTGCCCAAAGCGTCCAGACCTGATCTGGAGTCCGTCCAGCCTTATATTCATAGGATGCGTGCAGCGTTTTCTCCGTGGGTAAAGCGGTAGGGTCGTGAAGTTAAACACTCATCTCCACCTAGGGTCGATGGTGTAAGAATGAGTGGAGCTATAACTCCATTTTCAAATATACCTTCGTGGTGTGCATAGGGGCAATTTACCTTTTAGGATTTTGTTGATTTTTTGCTTCCTTTCCGTCCAAACCACGGGAGTGTAAGCGTATATTTACTCGATAAACGGAACGGGAAAATTTAACAGTCGCCTTGTGTCGGAGAGCTCGGGAGAAATAATCGGTTACTAACAAAATTCTTGCAGGTCCCAGTGGCCGTGCGGTCTGAGGCGAAGGTCTGCGGCCGCTCGCCTGCTGAGATTGTGGGTTCGAATCCCAGTGAGGGCATAGATGTTTGTCTGTTGTGAGTGTTGTGTGTGTCGTTGTGTGTGGTCTGGAAACCTCATGAATGAGGAGGCCCTGACCCACTGCGGGCTGTCGCGCCAAAAAACAAACAAACAAACAAAATTCATAACGGGCTACGAGTCACTTGCATTCTTTATATGCACTGCACAGATATACCACAGTGAGCAAACACAGCGTCATTAGTAACCAATTCTAAGCATTACTGCTAAATAGCCTACATGGATAAGAAACGTAATGTGTTAAGGACTAGCACTGAATTGGGCTACAACAGAACAGTATACGTGCCGACTAAACAAGCAATAACCATTCAGCCCGTTATGACATCTACCGGCAAGCGTAAGTTTGACAAATAATCAAACTGATGCCTTCTCTTAACTCTTGATGTCTTTCTGCCATGTAGGCAATGCCTTATCAATTAGACCGATGTTAGGCTATAGAATTTCACGTATTCAGTGAGTCACACAGAAATATTATACGTGACATAATACACGCACCTAACCCACACAAACATATCATCCAGGCAATTTTCCTCTCGGGTGCCTATTCAGATAAGCCTACTGTCTGTTTGCAGCCCTTAGGCACAAAATGATGTAGCTTTAAAATTAACCGGTGTGTGACACTAATAGCAGTGTAACAGACATTATTCAAAGTTCAACGAAAATATGTCGCAAGCATTATAAGGTCTGCGTTCTACTTAATTTGGGGCCCAAGAAGAGGGACGTCTTCAAATCGAATGTAAGTTAATAAAATTATGCAAGTTAATATTTATATAATAGAAATGCCGTATAATTTTTATCGAATTCTGAAAACGAATAACACGAAAAGCCGATTCTTGCCCCTAAGAAAGCATGTAAAGCGGAGCTTGGATCGTTGACTTAGTCGAGAAGAACAGGGTGCACGTACCTACAACCACAATAGAACAGAAAGCTCACAAACGCAGCAGAAAATATTGGCACTAATCTGTTTAACTCTTGCCACTGAAAAATCACCGCTATACTGACTTCCTGTGAATGTGGAAAAAGCAATGTCATGTTATGACGGTTTTCCTACGCGTGATGATATACTTGTGTGGAAGTCCTGGCAAACACGCACTTCCCACACGTCCCCGCTTTTCCATCTCTAGTGATTACATCGAAGATTTATAAGCAGTCAGAATAAAGCAAACAACGCATTCACTTCTGTTCCAAATTATATATCAGTTTGCTCCCCCAACTTGTTAACAAGATTTAGAGTGGGTCTGCGCGAGTATAAGGAATGGTGCCGTAAGCGCCAACAACGGACTTTCATTTAGCCCTATAGAGATTACTAGGCATCGACTTAGGAGGGAGGCTGGAATATTAGAAGAGTTTCCGAGGTTATGAGTTCCTTCATTTGAAACTTGTGGCATAAAACATAAGCATGTTCCATATAAATCCTACACGCTCTGAATTTTAATGTAAGGCGCGAAAGAGAAACTGTATGTGAGGATCTGAACCTTTAAAATGGTAATTTCTGGACTAAGTTTAAATTAACTTAATTAATAATCTTGGAGGGGAATTTTCCGGTTTTATGGCGACGTACGGAACAAAGGGTGAAATATTAAACATGTGAGACCACTATTTAATACCAACAACCAGATTCGCTTCCCGTTTGTTCTGGAAACATTTAGCCGGAGTATTTAAATGCAAGGGGGTAGGGATAGCGTAGTCGGTATAGCGACTCGCTACGGGCTGGACGGTCCGGGGATTGAATCCCGATAAGGGCGAGGTTTTCCGCACCCGTCCAGACCGGCCCTGGTGCCCACCCAGCCTCCTATACAATGGGTACCGGGTCTTTCCCGGTGGTAAAGCGGCCGGGGCGTGGCGCTGACCACCCACCCTATCTAGCACCGAGGTTAAAGAAAGATTAGGGCTATACCTCCACTCCCCCTCGGAGCCTTCGTGGCCTGTTCTGGGGTGAATTTTACCTTTATTTCGACACACGGAGAGATTCGTACCCTATAACAGCTTAGATACTTCGGTAGATGGTCCAATATGTATTCTGAGAAAGTGGTTTAAAGATGGATAAAATACATGTTACTACTGTTCCCGGTTCGACATTCAAAACAACTCCCCGGTTTGGTAGCTTATCTAAGCAAATGAGTAAGCTTTCTAGACCGGTTTTCCCAGACTGTTTTGCTCACGGACCCTTCTGGCTTCGAAACATAACCACGGATCCTCACATCCTTGCTCACGTTAATAGAATGTGCGGATGATAAATATCCAAAATTAAAAATTTATATATCAGACCTGATTGTAGACAAATACCAACACATACCAGTAACATACGTAACAATGCATTACACGATTTAACTTTAATTAAACTGACTGTCGCTCGCTTGGTGGGTTCAGGGGTTTCTAAATTATTCTACCGGTCATACGAAATAAAAACATCGCCAATTAAAGAAGTTCCGCAATGGTTTTTAACAAAACATTATTCCTTTAATTAAAGAAGTAAGTAAACTTCTAAGTACCCATTAAAGAAATGTATCCACGGGCCCCTTTGGAACCGGTTGACGATCCTTTGGGATCTGCGGGTCACACTTTGGGAACCACTGTCCTAGACAATTCTGATTATATATTGATGAAAATAACTGCGAAGTAGAAAGTAAGGCGGGGATTAAGGAAGTGGTAAGCTATAAGGATGCGATTCGTAAGTTGTGGTGCTTCTTCTTAAAGAGCTTTTGGGTGCGTCAATCAAGGAGAATGGAATGGGCAAGCATGGGGCATGCATACGAAAGAAGACAAATTTATATAGAATTTTGTTTGGAAAATCTCAAGGAAAGAGGCCGCTTGGAAAACCTAGGCGTAAAGGGACTATAAAACTATAACATATCGTAAATAAGACGGGAGGGCGTAGACTGGATCAACTTGGTTCACTATACGAACAAGTGGTAGGCTCTGGTGAATGCGGAAAAGAAAATCCGACTTTTTTTTTTTTTTAATTAGAGGACATCCTTGGCTAACTGAAGATTGATTTGTTCCTCATAATGACTCTGCTATATGGAATTATTTGGTTCTTATCGACAACTGAAACGGCCGTGTTCTGAATATGTGGTAATGGAAGACGTCGAAGGAAATTTGCGACATCTTAGCGACCTCCAACAGAAATATGACTAAAAGAATGAGTTGTTTATTAGACAGAAGACAGCAAGGTCAAATTACAGGCTGAGTCATCCTCTATCCTCTGTGAAGTGATGAGTCTCAAGACAGAAGAGCGGACAATAAGCAGAGCTCTCTAAGTTACAAATAATACAACATGAAGCTGATATTAGAGAAGGTAATGATCCTTTACGCACGTCTGTAAGGAAGTAAAACGTTAGAGAAGAACAAAAAATTTAGTTGAAGCATCGTGAACAAAGTTTCTATGAAGTGCCAAGGAACGTACATACTTCACCTTAGAACAGGACATGAAAGCCCCGAGAGGGAGTAGAGGTATAGTCCTACTCTTTACTTAACCTCGGCGCTAGATGGAGGTTGGGTGGTCAACGCCACGTCCGGCCGCTTTATCCCAGGGAAAGGGACCCAGTAGTTAGTGTAGAGGCTGAGTTGGCCCCATGGCCAGTCTGGACGGGTTCGGAATATCTCGTCCCCGCCGGGATTCGATCCTCGGACCGCCCAGCCCGTAGCGAGTCTTTGTACCGTCTACCCTATCACGACCCCTCGTGCCATATAGTATCAAAATTCGGCATAGAATTCATTAGTCAGAAAGCTAGTTAGTTAGCGAAACTCATGGTCTACTCTGAGCGAAACGGATTTTGGCCGCTAACGCTCCTATAGTCAAAATCCAAAACAGCACCCCCCCTCCAGTGTAGCGCCACCCTCTCGTAGTGCCCATGGAAGTCTGTAACCAGGAATTCCCTATTATACAGTATTTCCATTTACCGCCACCCTCAGTATAGGACTACTGCCATAAATTGCGGTGAACAAACAGTGACTCTCTGTTTGGGTTATTTCACAAGAAGCTCCAAGATAAAATTACTATTAA
>Ga0123357_10003233_pt1 | contig 18569 bp, 13 predicted proteins | sample TergutEmb28metaG_FD_89873 | JGI IMG/M metagenome (GOLD analysis project Ga0123357, IMG submission 89873) | Embiratermes neotenicus P4 segment gut microbial communities from Petit-Saut dam, French Guiana - Emb289 P4 | ecosystem: Host-associated > Arthropoda: Insects > Digestive system > Gut ...
CGCCGCATCGCAGGACCGAGGCGTACTGTACGTACGCCGCAGGTCCGAGAAGCGCCGTACGTCCTTCGCAGCAAAGGGATCGGCTCGTCTGAGTGGAGTCGTCGTGAATTATCCGGGCTAGCCTCGATTCGCTCGTAACGGCTGGTAAACACGCTCTTATCTGAAAAGGCATTAGTCGAAATCCTCGATTTTCCAGAGTCCGCGCTCGCGGACGAGTTGGATGGTGCCGGCACCGTACGACATGGACGCGCGATCCCCGGTCTCTTCGGGCGACGTTGTTGGCAAGGCTTGTTTGAGCGCGGAGACGACGGTTTGGATTTCTTCCTTGTCGTTCCCCTCCCATGCAGCTTTCAACTTCTGCGCGTCGAGACCTTCCTTGTGCGCGTCAGGCACGTACTTCATCGCAACGTCGTAGCGCTTTCGCTCCACCGCGCGTACGAACCCCTGGATTGTATGGCGAGGGGTATCTTGCGCGTAGAGATCGATGGCCGATGCGTCGATCCTCCATTTGCCCTTCTCGAGAACGAGTGGGAGCTCTTGTCCCGTCGCCGTCGTGACCGTTGCCGTGACGACGGGCGCACTCGTCGACCGCGCGAGTGCCTTGGCGATCTCGCGTACTTCGCCGGGATCATCTCTGACCATGCGCCGGAAGGCTTCGAGCGACGTGCCGCGCCGCGCTTCATCGCTCAACATGCGGTACGCGTCGTCGGCGCGACCTTCTTCGAGCGCGCGTGAGTACGCATGAAGCACCGACTGCGGATCGTTCGACGCAGAAGCCTTGCACGCGGCGCATGAGATCACCACAGCGACAGCGAGCAGTGCGGCCTTGCAGGACATAACGGAATTCAGCCCTACCACGCTGCGCGTACGCATCCAAGTCACCCTCGATAAGCCATGATAAGAGATAATCGTGACTCAGCAACCGCGCTCCGATCTCGAGACTCTGCCCCTTCTCCCGCTGCGCAACAGCGTGGTTTTCCCAGCGAGCGTCGTCCCCGTCAACGTTGGCCGCGCGCGCAGCGTCCGCCTCGTCGAAGAGCTGCTCGGGCAAGACCGCGCGGTCGTCGGCATCGTGAGTCAGCGCGACGCCGACGTGGATGAACCCGGCTTCGACGACGTCTACGACGTCGGCACCGTCGCGCGCGTCGTGAAAGTCATCCGGCTCGGACCATCGAATTACTCCGTCGTGCTCCATGGCCTGTCGCGCCTGCGGATTGTCGCCAGATCGAGCCTCGAGCCGTACATGCGCGCAAAGATTCGCCGCATTGCCGAGGATCTCGAGCGCGACGCCGAGCTCGACGATCTTGGCGCGCGGTTGCGTGACGGCACGCGCGAGCTTCTGGAGCTCATGCCGAACCTGCCGAAGGAGACGAGCGGCATCCTCGAGAACGTGCGCGACAGCGGTGCGCTCGCGGATCTCATTGCGTCGAACCTCACCGTCGACGGCGTGACGGTCACAGACAAGCAAAAGGTACTCGCCACCTTCGACGTGAAGGAACGCGTGCGCACCGTCCTCGGCCTCGTTCAGAAGCAACTCGATCTGTTGCGCGTGAAAAACGAGATCACGAGCATGGTCGCCGACGAGGGCAAAAATCAGCGCGAACTCATCTTGCGTCAGCAAATGAAGAGCATCCGCGAAGAGCTCGGCGAGACGGACGAGGACGACGTCGAGGAGTTGCGCGAGCGCATTCGATTGGCGGGCTTGCCCGAAGACGCGATGAAGATCGCGAAGAAGCAGCTGTCGCGGCTCTCCGGAATGCAGCAGCAATCGGCAGAATTCAACGTCACGCGCACCTACGTTGAATGGCTCGCAGATCTGCCGTGGAACAAAACCACGAAGGACAAGCTCGATCCGGCCGACGTTCGCCGCTGCCTCGACGAGGATCACTACGGTCTCGAGAAAGTCAAAAAGCGCATCGTCGAGTACGTCGCCGTGCGCAAGCTGCGCGCCGACAAGAAGGGTCCGATCCTCTGCTTCATCGGGCCACCGGGCGTTGGAAAAACGTCGCTCGGCCGATCCATCGCGCGCTCGATGGGGCGCCGTTATCATCGCGTTGCGCTCGGTGGCGTCCGCGACGAAGCCGAGATCCGTGGTCATCGTCGAACGTACGTGGGTGCGCTCCCGGGGCGCATCATCCAGGGCATGAAGAAGGTCGGCGTGAACAATCCCGTCTTCGTGCTCGACGAGATCGACAAGCTCGGTGTCGACGTGATGGGAGATCCATCCGCGGCGCTGCTCGAAGTGCTCGATCCGGCGCAGAACAACACGTTTCAAGATCACTACATCGACACGCCGTTCGATCTCTCGCAGGTCACGTTCCTCGCGACCGCAAACAACGAGGACACCATCCCTGGGCCGCTCTGGGATCGTCTCGAGATCATCGAGGTGCCGGGCTACACGCGCGCCGAGAAGAAGTCGATCGCGCGCGAGTTCTTGGCGCCCAAGTCTCTCTCCTCGCACGGACTGACCGACGAGCGTCTCGGCTTCGAGGATTCCGGCTTCGAGACCATCATCGAGAGCTACACGCGCGAGGCTGGCGTGCGCAATCTCGAACGCGAGATCGGCAGCGTGTGCCGGCACGTTGCCATGCGGCTCGCCGAGGGCGAAGACGTGCATCTTACATGCAACTCGGAATTCGCGCAGACGGTTCTCGGTCCTCCGCGCTACACGCCGGAACTTGCAGAGCGCACCAGTTCGCCGGGCGTTGCCACGGGTCTCGCCTGGACCCCGTCGGGCGGCGACATCCTCTTCATCGAAGCGTCGAAGATGCCCGGCCGTGGCGAGATCGTCGTCACTGGCAACTTGAAGAGCGTCATGAAGGAGTCGGCGGCCACGGCCCTATCTTTCGTGCGCAGTCATGCGGCTCGACTCGGCCTCGATCCGGAGTTTCTGAAGACCGTCGACTTGCACCTGCACGTACCAAAGGGCGGCACGCCAAAAGACGGACCGTCTGCGGGCGTCGCGATGTATTCGGCCGTGGCATCGCTTCTCTTGTCGTGCGCCGTTCGCAAAGACGTGGCCATGACGGGCGAGATCTCGCTGCGCGGCGCCGTGCTTCCGGTGGGCGGCATCAAGGAAAAGCTCCTCGCTGCGCACCGCGCCGGCATCAAAGAAGTCCTCATGCCGAGTCGCAACGAAAAGGATCTCGAAGAAGTCCCAAAGGACATTCTCGAGGACATGCGCGTGCATCTCATCACGCGCGTCGACGAGGTCCTGCCCATCGTGCTTGAAACGTCATCGCCGCGAGCTCGGACCGATCCTCCTTCACACTGATGTCGAGATTCGGCTGGCAATTGTCGTCGAGCGTGCGGCCGTACGCCGTTGGCGCAATCGTCGTCGCCGTCGCGATGGGTGGCATGGGGTTCGTGCCGCTCTTCGGCGGCCCGGGCTACGAACAGTCGCTTGCGACGGGACTCTTCGTGCCGTCCGCGGTCGCCATCGCAACGGCGATCGATGCGTCGCGTGCAAGTGCGAGGCGCCAGCCGATCGAGTCGCTCGGGCGCGGCGTGCTCGCGGGGCTCGCGTTCGCCGGGATCTCCCTCCTCACGGCATTGTTGCATGCTGCACGCGTCGGGATCTGCGAGCTCTGGGGCGCGCTCTTGTACTTTGCACTGAATCCCGGTGCAGGTTCTGTCATGGGCGGCGCGTGGGGCAGCGTTGTCGGCGAACTCGTTGCAGCGTTGGACCGCTTTCGATTTGCCGCGATCTCATCGTTGAGGCCTGCGCTGCGGTCCTCAAAGCCAAGAGGCTGTGCACTTCGCCTTCGGCTCCGTCGGTCTCCGTGGACTCCGTCCAGCAAGCTGGACTCCGTCCACTCCGGCTCCGGTCCGCTGCTCGGCCCCGCCTCGACCTCGCGTCAACTTGAAAGCGGTCTAGCGAGACGCCGGCGCGTCGTGCGACCTCGCGCACGAACCGTGATCGCCCTGGCGCTCGCCGGGCCGCTCTGGGGCATCGCGGTGAGCGTCTACCGATTCTTTACCTCGCCGATGATCTTCGCCTTCGATCCCTTCGTCGGCTACTTCAGCGGCGCGCTCTACGACACCGTCATCGATCAAGGCACCGCGATCCTGACGTACCGCGCTGGCTCGCTCGCGACGCTCGCGGCCCTCGCGTTCGCGTTCTCTCTCGTCGAGCGTCGCGACGGCGTTCTCGTCGTGCTCGATCACCGCTCCGCATCTTCGCGTGCGCGCGGCGTGCTCGCCGTCCTTGCCGCTCTTGCGAGCATGAGTCTCTTCTTCTTCGGCACGAAGCTCGGTCACTTCAGCACCGCCGCATCCATCACCGATGATCTCGGCGCGGAGAAGCACGGCGAACGATGCGACGTGGTTTATCCGAAGACGACGCGCGAACGAGAAGCCGATCTTCTCGTCAAAGACTGCGACGAACAGATCGCGGCGGTCGAGCAACGACTCGGCGCAAAGGGACCTCCGCGCGTTGTCGCCTTCTTCTTTCGCGACGCCGAAGACAAAAAGCGTCTCATGGGAGCCGCGAACACGTACATCGCCAAACCGTGGCGCAAAGAAGTGTACTTGCAGCTCGGCGGCTATCCGCATCCGGTGCTCGGACACGAGCTCGCGCACGTCGTTGCTGGAAGCTTTGCTCGCGGCCCTTTCCGGATCGCCGGAAGCGCAGGAGGTTTGTTGCCAAACCCCGGGCTCATCGAAGGTGTCGCCGTCTTCGCGTCGCCTGACGACGACGATCTCACCGTGACGCAGTGGGCGCGCGCGATGATGGATCTCCGGCTCTTGCCGCCGCTTGGCCGCATCTTCTCGCTTGGTTTTCTCGGCGACGCATCGGACAAGAGTTACACCGTGGCCGGCGCGTTCATCGGATGGCTCGCGCAGAACTCCGGCACGGACGTCGTGCGCGCGTGGTACGCGGGCGGTGATCTCACCGCGCTCACGGGCAAAGATTGGTCATCGCTCGATCGAGCATTTCGCGCGTCGCTCAGAGAGGTGACTCTGCCCGCCGAAGCCGAGAGCTTCGCCAGAGCGAGGTTTTCGCGTCCGGGAATTTTCGGGCGCAAGTGTCCGCACGTCGTCGACGCGCTTCGCCGCGAGGCCAGCGTGTGCCGAGACTCGCAGCGCTTCGAAGACGCGATGCGTCTTTACCGCGAGGTCCTCGCGAAAGACGCGGCGGACTTCGCTTCGCAAAAGGATCTCGCGGTCATTGAGAGGCGTCACGGCGATCGCACAGTCGGAGAAGCGGCATTGTTGCGTCTTGCCAATGGCAAAGACGTCCCGCGCGTGTGGAAGGATCGCGCCGCAGAAGCGCTCGGCGACGCCGACTTCATCGACGGAGACTTCGAGCGCGCAGCCAAACGCTACGAAGATCTCGCTGCGCGTTCGCTCGACGAAGATGCTGCGCGCACGCTGGAGGTCAAAGCCTTTGGCGCGAGCTCGGAGGATGGGCGCCCCGCGGTGCGCGCGCTCTTGCTCGGCGATTCCGTGCACGGCCCCGACATCTTTCTGGGTGGCATTGCGCTCGGCACGTGGAACGCGACCAAACCTTCGGCGCTCGCCAGTTATCTTATGGGTCGAAACCTTGTTAATCGCGGTTTGTATGAAGACGGTGCGCGCATGCTCGACGATGCTTGCGCACGTCTGCCGGAACTTCCAACACCGCGCCTTGCACGCGAGACCCTGCGCCAGCGTGCGATTGCAGCATGTGCCATGAATGACACCTCCGCGCTCGAGCGAGTGCGAACGCTGATTGCATCCCCAGACGATCCATTCCGCGATGCTGCTGGTGGACGGCGCGAAGCCACGCTCCGAATGATCGCACGTTGCACGAAGTGAACTTGGTTTTTACTTGGTAACCCAAATCACGCGGCCGAAGCGGCGAGCCGTGTGGAAGTTGCCGAGTCCCAGGATGGGTGACCATGCCGTGCCGCCGTTGTTCTCCATGGCGTAAAAGTTCATGCGCCATGAGTCTCCTGGTTTCGGTGGAAGATTCTTTGCGCCCTTTTTGAAGGATGACCACGGAATCGCAACTTCGACAGTATAGCCTTCGTCTTTGTCCGAGGGATTGTCGATGGTTCCATGGACGACGACCGCGCTCTTCAACTTCGGGTCCCAATCCTCGTGGCCAAAGGGTCCCTGAGGTTCGGTTTTCGGGAAGTTTTGCCTGTCGAATTGTGAGTGAAAGCCCTTATTCTGCGGGTTAATCTGAATCTCGTAATAATCCATGTTGTCGCCGTCGCCGTCCGGATCAATCATAATCTCCGACGTGTCTTTCGTCCATGTCATGGGCTGCCCGGTCACAGTCCAATCCTTTGGCTGCGATTCCTTATTTGTAAAGTATCCGACCACGTTGGGATCTTTTACGTCGATGAGCACGTACATATGGTTCTCGTCCCAGGTGATTTTCGCTGAGCCGTTAACCAGCGACGAAGCAGCCGAGCCGCCCGTCGCCACGTTGACAAAAGGGCCGGTGCTCGCGGCTGCCTCCCATGCTTTGTCGTCACCTTTGCCGTCGATGACGATCTTCTCGCCCGCGGCGAGCTTTCCAACTTGGAGGGTTGGTACGTCGCCCGCGCCGTGCTTCTCGTCCTTCTTTGGTAAAATACCCGTTTTGATCTTCGTCACGATTCCGCGGTTGTCGCCGTCGCGTGGTCCGCTGAGCGCGCGCAGGCGCGTATCTCCTTTCCAAATGCCAACGTAGACCGTGGACTCTGGCCCCCGAAGATCTTGAGGCATCGTATACGTTTGCTCGTCGGCGTAGATCTTCCCGCGTTCCCACCGATCCGGCCCAAGGATCTGGCGATTGCCCGAGAGCGCGCGCAGCGGTCCAACATTGTCAATGTTGTCCGATTTGTCGAAACCCTCGTGCTGGATATGCGTGAAGAGCTGCCAGCCGTCTTCGAGCGGATCGTCGCAACGCCAGTAGAACGTGAGCTTTACCAGTGTCTTTGGCGGCGCGAGCTCGGGCTCCACTTTGTAACCAACGAGATGGACCTTATTTTCAAAATTGATGTCCGTCTTTCTCGCATCCGCGGGAACGGCGTCGAGGACGTACGCCTTGAGACGCTCCTTGTCCTCCGCACTGATGCGCTGCTTGCCGCCCACACACGCGCCGCTCACAACGGACAGCGAGAGCACTGTAGCGATCGCAAAGAGATTTCGCATGCCAGCGAAATACCTGCCACACCCGCGGAAGGCAACAATGTGACCGCCGAGGTGTGGCAGATGATTCAGGCGACTGCGCGTCCACGGGAGGACGGCACGACGTCCTCCCGTAGGCGTCGATGTTATCGTGCCGGCATTAGTGGTTGCAATCCTCCCCCCGAATACGAGACCAGATGGTTCGGCTGGCCGTTGGTTGTCCAGTCGGCCGTCACGTAGTAACTATCCGGGTTGCCCGAGCCCAGAGAATCCGTGCCTGACAACATGCCGTTGGTGGAAATGGTCGGTCCGCCAGCGGGGCAGTCGCCAATGCAAACGATTCCCCACGTGATTGGCGATACAACAGCGGCGGCTGGCGCCGTGCGCTGCACCTTGACCTGGCCGTCCGTCACGGTCGACGCCCCGGTATCTTCCGCAACTACCTGCGGTATCACGATGTTCACCTTGTCGCCGATGGGGTCTTCCACGGGCGAGACCACGAGCCTCAGCACACCGCTCCACTCGCCCGACGTGCCCGTCAGCCAGATGCTGGGCATGCCGTAGGGCTGCGGGATGGAGTCGCCGAGAAACATTCCGTCGGATTTTTGCGGCTTAACATCCCCAACGCTCAAGGTGCCGTCGTCCGCGATCGTCACGGGGGCGACAACGGGTGGCGGGATTACAGCTTGGGGGGAGGCTGGATCTGGGTCTGGATTTGGTGCAGCAAGGCACTCCCCCTGGGACCCAACTCCATACATACTTATAGAGCTGAACATGCTGCACCCCAGGCTCCATTGCACATCGGTCAGCGGGTGGCCCGCATTCCCCCGATAGGCAGCGAACTTGTCCGTGCTCATGTTGTGGATGGCGTAGCTCAAGATCTCGATGTTGTTGGAGTAGTCCATTTCTGCATAGCCGCCGACATTTGACTTGCCGCTGCCATACGCCTGCCCGTAGATAGCCAAGGGGGTCCTGGCCACGAGCAGATATTGCGTATCGTAGACGTAATCGAGATCGCCACCGGTGCCGCTTTCTGCAGAGATGGTCAACCAGTTCGAGCCGCTCAACAACGCATTCAACTTGTCGCCTGACGGCGTTCTGTAGAGCCCTCCCTCAATTGTCCCGATTTCGTCATTGCCACCAGGAATGCCATTGACCTTCCATACGATCGGGTGGTTTAGAAAGCGGCGGCGGACGGAGTATTGGACGGTCCTATTGCCCGCCGCTACCTCCTGGTCATTATTGAAATAGATGGAATCGATTCCGGATGAGATCCTGATCCAGGGGTGTGGCCTCAAAAAGATTGTGTCTGTCGTCTCCGTCGAAAGCCAGGCGTCCCTGTCCACCGTGAGATAGCCGAAAAGGTCAATCGTAGAAGGAGGGGGAGTAGAGGGTCCGCCAATCGGCGACCCACCCTCCGGCAGGGGATAGTCCTTCACGCTTACAGCAAACTCGCCTTTGACCGCGTCAGCGGGGACCAGCACAGATGCGTAGCCATCAACGACGTAAATGGGCGTGTTGCCGCCTACTGAATACCCGTAGCCGAGGCCGCCGATGTCTACCGCCAGGCCATTGCCGGTGAGAGTAGGGGTCGAGAAGATGGCGCTCAAGGACGCGGGGCCGGTATACGGCACGGCCGGATATCCTACGCATAGGCCTTGCCCCTCCGGGTTTGTCGGGGTCTCTGTCGGGCCGGTCGGCCCGCATGTGAAGGATTCGACATCGACGTAGATCTTCAGAGTCATCATGCGAGTCCCACGCAGGTAGTCGCAGTTCCACCAAGTGAAGTGCGGCACCTCCACCTTCATGGCCAGTCCTGAGTAGCTGGCGTCGGCATTGACGACCGTGCCTGTCAACTCCTGCCCCCACTGCCCGGTGGCGTCGTTCATGCTCCACGCCGGGACGCCGTCGCCCACCTTGAGCACCGCGCCCGTCTCAGGGTTGAGAGCCGAATAAAGCGGTACGGTAATCGTGGCGCTCTTGCCGGACGCGAGCTGGAGCTTCTGGCCATTCTGGAAAAAGCTGAAATCGGCCATGCCAAGACTCACCATGATGCCGTCCGACTGCATCGGACTGCCCGGAAACCCATCCGGATTGGCAGCGGCGTTGTAGGGAGTGATCCGCACTTCGATGGTCCCGCTGACAGGCTGGTTGTCCGATGCCGTCACGAAACTGTCGCCCTTGACCGTGACCGCAGCGCCATCGGGGCCGGTAAAGACGCCGCCGGCGTGCGCGTCAAAACTCTGGCTGAAGGCAACGGGTAGCAAGGTCGCGAAAAAATTCCCGTCATGGTCGTTCAGCGTCAGAGGCACGGCTTGGTCGACATAACCCTCCTTGCTCAGTCGCACCACGATGCTGCCGCTGGGCACCGAGACGGCGGCCAGATCACCGGCGCTATCCGTGCTGCCCTGCGCCAGCAGCTTCGCGCCGTTGGCATCAAACACCTTGACGGTCACGCCATCGGCATCACCGTAGGCCAGATTGCCCCCCGCGGATTGATCCACATGGCCGCTCAAATTGACGAGTTGCGTGGACGCTGGCGGACTGCCTCCCTCGCTGTCCGCATTGTTGTCCGTACCGCCTTTAGGGTTGTCTGTACTACCTCCACCACACGCGGGGAGCGTAGCGAACAGACACAACATGAATATGCAAAACCAAGATTGAGGCCCCCGCATTGAATAGGTAAAAAACATATTGCAAAGCCTCCTTATGACGTGACGGGTTCGTATGGAACCCTCGACGACGCGATTAACCCTGTTTTTTGCTGTCCGTCAAGGAGATCGATCCAATGTCGCAGTGTGAGACGCGAACAAGACCACGCGATCACGCGACTCGCGCGGACGGGTCACCTCGTTACGGATTCTTGCCCCCGTCCCCAACCGAGCCGATACCACGGACCAACTTCACATCCGCCGGGCATGCACCGTGGGACCGAGTCTGCGCCACCGGGCAACGGCTCGACGTCCTGCCACGTACGCCCTGCATCGATCGTTTCCGAGATCTTGCCCTCGGGGGTGACGAGTATCGCCCGCGAGCCGATCGCGCTCATTTTTCCGGAGAGCTCTTTTGCATCGACGATCTTCCCGTCGCCGCCGATCGCCATGACACCAGGGTGCTCACCCCCGATCAGGAACCGAAGCTGCCCGTTACTCGCGGAGACCACCTCCCACCCATCTCGCGCCCACGCTGGCATGCTCGATATTGGGACGGTGAATACAGAGTTCGCCTTGCCATCGATGACGATCAAGCCATCGGTGATGATGTACTCCTCACCGTTGCCGCGCCTCTCGCTGTGCCCCTGCGAGTCCAATCCATACGGGGCGCCGTCTTTGCTTGCGACTACGCGCGGGGGCAAGGGGTATGGCCTGGAGCCAATGAGTTTCTTCGGATCTGGTACGGGCCCGACTTCGACCCATGTCTTTTCATTGCGACGTACGCAGAACACCCCCGCAGCCTTCCTTCCGTCGCAATGCCCGCCGAACGCGAGAGCCGCGTCGTTGTCAGGATGTTCGAAGTCGTTCGTGAGTCAACCCACGGCCACGAGTCCGATCACAAGTCCAAGCACGAGTGCGCGCATCGGCCCATTGTACGTCCGAATGAGAATTACTTACGATTCTTCTTGCGGGCCTCTTTCTCGCGCTTGCGTTGGGCCTTCTTCGCGTTCTTCTCGGACGGCGTGAGCGGCTTCATCTTCGTCATGCTCTCCTCGGGCGGCCCGCCCATCCCTGGCATGCCCGGAAAGCCCATCCCTGGCATGCCTGGAAAGCCTCCCATCCCTGGAAACCCACCCGGAAAGCCCCCCATGCCCCCCATCTGCGCCGCGGCCTTCTTCATGTTGCGCATGGCACCGAGCTGTTTCATACCTGGGATGTTGCCGAGGAGGCCTCCCATCCCTCCCATCCCTCCAAGATTGCCCATCATCTGCTTCATGAAGAGGAAGCGCTGGACGAGCTCGCTCACCGCCTGCTCTTGCGAGCCCGATCCTTTTGCGATGCGCGTGACGCGCCCCGGCTCGCGAATGAGCGCATTCGGATCTTTGCGTTCGAACTTGGTGAAGCTCGAGATCATCGCCTCGATCTTCACGAGCTCGCGATCGTCGAGGTTCACGCCCGCGGGCAACTGATCCATGCCCGGCATCTTGCCGACGATGTCTTTGAGGCTGCCCATCTTCTGGATCATGCGGATCTGCGACAGGAAGTCGTCCAGGGTGAAATCCCCCTGGAGCAGCTTCATGGCGTCGGCCGCGGCCTTCTCTTGATCGACGACGTCCTCGAAGTCCTTCATGAGACCGACGACGTCGCCCATGCCGAGCACGCGGCTCGCCATCCCCTCGGGCCGGAACTCCTCGAACTTGTCCGTGCCTTCGCCTATGCCGGCGAAGCGCACCGCCGCGCCCGTCACTTCTTTGACGCTCAACGCGGCGCCGCCGCGCGCGTCGCCATCGAGCTTCGTGAGAACGACGCCCGTGAGATCCAATCGATCGTGGAAGCCCTTCGACACCTTGACGGCGTCCTGACCAATCATCGCGTCCACGACGAGAAGGATGTTCTGAGGCTCCACCTTCGCCTTGATGTCGGCGAGTTCCACCATCAGCTTCTCGTCGATCGCGAGGCGGCCGGCGGTGTCGTAAACGATCACGTCGCAGCCGCGTGCCCTGGCTTCGTCTACGGCTTTGCCGCAGATGGTGACGGGTGACTCGCCGGGAATGTTGAAGACGGGAATGTTGACGCTCTTGCCGAGCACTTGGAGCTGCTCGACGGCGGCCGGGCGCTGCATGTCGGCCGCGACGAGCAGCGGCTTCTTGCCTTGCTCCTTCTCCAAGTAGCGCGCGAGTTTCGCGGCGCTCGTGGTTTTGCCGGAGCCCTGCAGCCCCACCATCATGATCCCGGTGGGACCTTTGCTTGCGAAGGTGAGCGCGGGGCCTTCGCCGGTCATGAACTCGACGAGCTCGTCGTGGCAGATCTTGACGAACTGATCGCTCGCCGACACGCGCACCGTTGCTCCTCCCTGACCTTTGGCGCGAACGCGAACGATCTCGCCGAGCGCTTTTTCCTTCACGCGGGCGAGGAAGATCTTGACCACCGAGAGCTCGACGTCGGCTTCGAGCAGACTGAGTCTCACTTCGCGAAGCGCGGACTCGATGTTTTGTTCGGTGAGCTCGGTAAGACCGGCGAGACGGTTTTTAGCTTGGCGGAAGCCCTTGGCGATCGCGTCGAACATGGGGGCATCGCTTACCACGCAATCCTCACTCGACGAAGCAAACATGCGCAAGTTGGGGACCCCACCGCGCCTTTCGCCTACGGCTCGCCGCGCGTCCCGAAGAGCGCATCGATACGCGATTGAAGAGTTGAACGAAAGCCACTCGCAGGATATGCGAGCGCGAATCGCAGACGCATCTCCCACATTCTTCGAAAGACTCGTTCTCGATCTGCTCTTCGCGATGGATACAGAGTCACTCACCCCTGACGTGGCAGCAGGTATGGATGCAGGGGATGCATGCCCATGTTTCAACTTCGATGCGGATGGCAGTCTGGTGGACGGCGCCGGAGCCCCTGCGGTCGTCAGCGGTCTCTGTCCTTCTGCGGACTTTCCAACGGCGAATTGGGATTTCTCGTATGCGTTCTTCTCCGCGCTGGATTGCGGGGGAACGCAGCTCAACGATGGGATGCACGACTTCACCTGCTATGACTCCACAGACATCGCGACACAGGTCTTCCCGAACCAGTCCGCGAATGATGACATCCGTTTCGACTGTGGGTGCACCTTGGCTGCAGGGACATGCGACTGCGGGGTTGGTGGAGTCACGGAAGCGGATCTGGAGACCGGATGCTCCTTCGATCCTGCAACGTGCAATATCGTATGCAGCCCGTAAGGCTCTTGCCTGGCGGCAGCCGGACCCTCGGTGCGCGTCCGGGGCACGAACATGATCTCGCATGTTCCGCTTCGCTCAGAGCGTGTAGGGCAGCCTGCTGCGCGAATCGATACGTCGGTTGGGCGCTGCGGAGCCTGCGCACGTACGAAAAGTACGCTTTCGCGGGCTCCTGACGGAGCCGTGCGACGGCGTGTGCGTGTGCTACTTGCACACGCACCTCGCGCTCCGCCCTAGCCTCGATTCGCTCGCGACGGCTGCCCTACACGCTCTCAGGGAGAAGGGCGTACGGCGCTCTTTGGACCTGCGACGTACGTACAGTCAGTACGTCTCGGTCCTGCGGGTGCGCGCCCTTTTCGCTTACCACGCAATCCTCATGTGAACGAAGCAGACATGCTCAGACTCGTTCGGGTTAGAATCGTACGTGATGGCGATCCCGACCTACGACATGTTCATCCCGACGTTGCTGCAAGTTCTTGCGGCTCACCCTGATGGGTTGCGAAGCCGGGACGCGTACGAAAAAGTCGCCGACGCCGCGAAACTTTCCGATACCGAACGAGCCCAATTGGTTCCAAGTGGCGTTCAGCCCGTTTATCAGAATCGGATCGGGTGGGCGCACGATCGACTCAAACGGGCCCGTTATTCGCAATCGCAGCCGCGTGGATTTTGGCGGCTCACCGAAGCAGGTCGTGCCTTCGCCGCTGCACACCCGATGGGACTCGACGTTCAGACCCTCGACGCTCTTGCAGCCGTCCCGAGAACTTCCAACGTGGCGAATGCCGGCGAAGCTGCGAAGAAGATCGAGATGATTGCGCGTCCAGTTGAACCGAAGAGTCCTGAGGAGCGCATCGATGAGGCGATCGAAGAGTTGAACGAAAGCCTCTCACAGGATCTGCTCACGACAATTGCAGATGCATCTCCCACGTTCTTTGAAAGACTCGTTCTCGATCTCCTCCTCGCGATGGGATACGGAGCGAGCCGAACGGACTTGCAGCAGGTTGGAGGTTCGGGCGACACCGGGATTGACGGCATCATCGCGCTCGATCGCCTTGGATTGGAGAAAGTCTACGTTCAAGCGAAGCGCTGGAAAGCAAACGTTGGGCGCCCCGAGATCCAAGGGTTTTATGGGGCGCTTGCGGGGCGACGTGCTCGCAAAGGAGTTTTTATTACCACTTCCGACTTCACGAGAGAGGCCAAGGAATACGCGCAAAGCGTCTCTGACAGCATTGTTCTCGTGGACGGGACAACACTTGCCGCACTGATGATTGAGCGCGGCGTCGGTGTTTCGCATAGGGCGCTAAAGATTGCGCGACTCGACGGCGACTATTTCGAGGACGCTTGACGATCCACTGCGGTCTTGCGTCACTTTGAAATGTGCGTAATCTCGCTGACACCGCAGTTCCGTCGCCGCTCCGCCAGCGCCCTGACGCCGTTTACATGGTACGCGATCCATCCTCCGAACAACTGCTCGTCGCCCGCTACACGCAAACGGTACCCACGAAAACAGATTCCGGGAAAACGATGACCGCCCAGGAGGTCATCGCAGGGAACCGGGCGATGGCAGAATGGGGATCACCTTAACCCATACGTGCGCTTGAGAGCCATGATCTCATCGTCGCATGCGGGCAATAACTCGAATCCTTGCTTGAGTAGATTCTCCGCATCATCGAGTTTCTGAGGCAATGCGTTCGCTTCGGCTGAATCGCGCGCGAGCGTCCCGCGCTCGATGGCCGACAGACCTTTTTCGACTTCGTTCTTCATCTGCAACGCCTTCTCCGTGGCTGCAGCCGACGCAAGGCATGCATCGCGTGCTCGGCATACGTCGGCGGCCGTGCATCGAGTCGTGCGCAGGGCATCGGCCATCGCGGGTTTGTCGCGGTTGTCCGCGCGGCGAAAGCGCATCGCAGCTTCCACGACTTGCGCGGCTTCGGTGCGGTCGTTGGCGCACCCTGCAAACATCAACGCAGCAAGAACGACGGCGAAAAGCGAGCGCCGGACACTCACGACAGTTCCACTTTGCTCCACATCTCGCGGAGCATCTTTTCCTTTCGGCGATCGGTGCGCGTGATGATGCGCGCGACGCCCCACGCCGCGAGGAGCTCGCCTTCCTGTCCGAGCGCGGGCAACGTGCTCCGTCCCGTCACGAACGCGTTGCCGAGTGGCGTGCGGAGCGGCTCGCCGGCAAGTCCGTGCAGACCACCTTCAGCGATGCGAAAGCGCGGGATCATCGGTTCGATCTCGAGTGAGCCGCCGGTTGGACGAAGCAGCGCGCGATCGATCTCGCGCACGCGCAGCTCCCACGCAGGCTTGCCGACGCCGATCATGAGGGCGTTCGCCCCGCGCATGTCCCAGAGCGGGCGACCGTCGTGCGGCGAGTCGCACATCAGCACGTGACGTTCGAGGAACGGCAAGAACTCGAAAACCGTTTCGAGCATGGCTTCGCGCATCTGATCGAGTGGAGCGCCATCGCGCACGAGTGCTTCGGCGACGAGCAACACGGTGCCCGGCGTTGGTCCAGGCGCCTTCTGCAAGTGCACGACCGGTCCCGTCTCGGGCAAGAGGAACGACTCGATCGCGAGCGGCGAGGGGACGCCTTCAGGACGGACGACGATCGACATGACGAAGCGACGTTCGACCGCCTCGATCTGTGCGCCGCGCGTTCGCGATGGAACGAACCGAGCGAGATCGAGCAACGGTGCGGTCGGCATGCTCGAAACGACGAACGATACGCCTATCGGACTTTCGTCGCCGTCGATGTGGACACCGCGGACCTTGCCGCCTTTGTGAACGAGCGCCGAGGCGCGTTCGTCGAGACGCGTTGCGCCGCCGTGCGCGCGAATGCGCTCGAGCAAGAACTCGACGAGCTCGTCTTCACCGCCGGCAAGGCCGCTTACGCCGCGCGTCCACGCGCCGTGCAGGCGCGCCGTTGCGAAGGGCGGCGCCCCGTCGGCGAGATCACATGCGAAGCGCGCGGGCGTTGCGACGATGTCGCGAAACGCATGTTCGCGCGGGAACTCGGCGAGGAAGTCTTGCGGCCCTTGCAAGTACGGCAAGGTCGACAAGATGCGTGTAGTTTCCCTGCGTTCCCAGAAGCCGCCGGGCGGCCACACGGCGTCGCGTTCGAATGCAGCATCGGCGAGCGCGTTCGTGCGTGCGAGCTCGGTGTACAGATCATCGACGACGCGGCGTACCGCCGGAAACTCGCGATCGATCTCGCGGGCGAAGAGCTCGGTGTCCGGTGGCAGATCGAGGCGGAGCCTGTCGCCGAGAACTTGGAGCATCGGATCGAGTGAGATGAGCCGGCGGCGAAACGTCTGCGACTGTGCGAGCTCGACGAGCACGCGCCCCCATACTGGCGACGACGCAGAGAGAAACGAAAACGGCCGTCGAGAAAGCGTGATGCCGTCGTACGCGTAGGTCGACTTCCGATAACCGTGGCCGAGCACCAGCACGCGCCATGATCGACGCGCGAGCAATGCCGCTGCTGCGAGCGCACCGATCTCCGCGCCGAGAACGACGACGTCGTAGTGCTTCGATGATCCCGTGCTCATGGGTTGGAAGGATTCAGACGCACGCGCGGGCGCCCGCCGCCGCTCGTGTCGACTTCGAGCCATCCTCTGGCGATCCAACCCAAGACCGCGGGCAAGAGGACGTGCTCTTCGCGGAGGATGCGTTTGCGCAGAGATTCTTCGTCGTCTCTTTCGAAAACGTCCACTGAGCGTTGCGCGATGACAGGTCCGGTGTCCGTGCCAGCATCCACGAAGTGCGCGGTGCAACCCGAGATGCGGACGCCGTACGCGACCGCCTGCGCCTGCGCGTTCACACCAGGAAACGCGGGGAGAAGCGATGGATGGATGTTGATGACGCGATAGGGAAACGCATCGAGCAGCACCTTCGTGACGATGCGCATGAAGCCGGCGAGCACGACGCATTCGACGTCGTGAGCGCGGAGGGTCTCGACCATCTTCTCGTCGAAGGCCGCGCGACTTGGGAAGGCCTTGTGATCGAGAACGACCGTGGGGATCTCCGCTCGGCGCGCGCGATCGAGTCCCTTGGCTGAAGCAACGTTCGAGATGACCACGGCGATCTTGGCAGGGAGTTGTCCCTCGGCGATCCGATCGATGATCGCTTGCAGGTTCGTTCCCGATCCGGAGATGAGAACGCCGAGGACGAGGGGTGTGCAACGGGCGGCATCTGCCGACGTGTTCATGGGAAGATCACCCGTGCTTCGAAAGCGGTCTCGGCCGGGACGCGGACGACGTCGCCGAGATCGATGGGCTCTTCGCCTATCGCGAGAAGCGTTTTCATCGTGCGCTCTCTATCCCTCTCTGGCACGACGAAGCCGAAGCCGATGCCGAGGTTGAAGACGCGACGAAGCTCACCGACCTCCACGCGTTCGGCGATGAGATCGAGGATGCCCGGAAGCTTCCACGGCGCGCGGAGGCGAACACCGAGGCCGTCCGGCAAGACGCGCGGAAGATTTCCTGGCAGGCCGCCGCCTGTAACGTGGCTCATCGCGCGGACGTCGACGCCCGCGGCAAGGACGGCTTTCACGTGTCGCGCATAAAGGCGCGTAGGGATCATCAGCGCTTCGGCAACGGACTTGCCCTCGAGTTTCGCGGGTCTTGCCCCAAGATCGAGCGCCATCGCGTCGAGCACGACGCGGCGAGCGAGCGAGTAGCCGTTCGAGTGAAGGCCGCTCGAACGGAGGCCGATGACTTTGTCACCTTCGACGACGCGTTTGCCGTCGACGATCTTGGAGCGTGCGACGACGCCGACGGCGAAGCCCGCGAGATCGTACTCTCCCGCAGAGTACATGCCGGGGAGCTCCGCGGTCTCTCCGCCGAGCAGCGCGCATCCGGACTCGCGGCACGCCTCGGCGATGCCTTTGACGACACACTCGCCGACTGCAACATCGAGTTTCCCAGTGGCAAAGTAGTCGAGGAAAAAGAGCGGCCGCGCGCCGGTCGTGAGGACGTCGTTGACGCACATGCCGACGAGATCGAAGCCGATGGTGTCGTGGATGCCGGTGAGAAACGCGACCTTGAGTTTGGTGCCGACGCCGTCGGTGCCGCTGACGAGCACCGGATCGTCGATGCCGCTTGGCAGTGCGCAGAGGCCCGCGAAGCCGCCGACGTCAGCGAGCACCTCGGGGATGCGCGTCATCTTTGCGAGGGGCTTGATGCGCTCGACGAGCTCGTCGCCCACGTCGATGTCAACACCCGCTTCGCGATAGGTGAGGGGAGCGCGCGCGGTGCTCGTTGGGGGAGACGCCATGCCGCGGCTCCTTAGTCGCGCTCCGTCGAAGTCACAATAGAAGGAAGGCCCGCGACTGCTGCGTCGCAGTTACCCCCTCCTATCAGCGAAATGCTTGCGAGAGAGAATGCGCATTGTCGCCTCAGAGCGTGTAGGGCAGCCTGCTGCGCGAATCGATACGTCGGTTGGGCGCTGCGGTGCCTGCGCACGTACGAATAGTACGCTTTCGCGGGCTCCTCGCGCTCCGCCCTAGCCCGGATAATTCATGACGACTCCGCTTAGAAGAGCCGATCCTCTTGCTGCGAAGGGCGTACGGCGCTCCTCGGACCTGCGGCGTACG
>Ga0123357_10003234_pt1 | contig 18567 bp, 18 predicted proteins | sample TergutEmb28metaG_FD_89873 | JGI IMG/M metagenome (GOLD analysis project Ga0123357, IMG submission 89873) | Embiratermes neotenicus P4 segment gut microbial communities from Petit-Saut dam, French Guiana - Emb289 P4 | ecosystem: Host-associated > Arthropoda: Insects > Digestive system > Gut ...
CCTTGCCCGAAGGGCGGGGTGGTTACGTCACCCCCGCGCAGGCGGGGGGCCAGGCGGCAAAACACGTCTCAGACCAAAATGGGGTTGAGGGTATCGACATGTATTGCATCGGTAATGGACGACATATCCGCGCCGGTGAAGGTGATCACTGACTCAGGTTAAGCGAATTAGCCGATTTTACGTATCGCTGTCATCATAGTCCACGCTGACCAAGGTCAAGCCGCGCGCTGGCGCCGTGGGCGGGGCTTGCGCGCGTTCACGCGCGGCAAGCAGGGCAGGGATGCGGGACAGGTTGAAACGTCCCTGTCCCACAGCGACCAGCAATCCGCAGATATTCCGCGCCATCTGTTTGAGAAAGCCGTCAGCTTCCATATACAGGCTCAGCACATCTCCGCCATATTCCGCCGGATGCGCTGTTCTGAACGAGAGCAGTGTGCGTACGGTATCGCGCATCGCGCTTCCGCTGTTCTGAAAAGTTCGGAAATCATGCCTGCCCGTGAGGAGAGGCAGGGCCGCCTCCAGCTTGCGCAGATCCAGCGGATCACAGGCCCAGACAAAGGGATGCAGGCGCGGCGGCGCCACCTGCCGCGAAAGCCAAAGATCATAGCGGTAGGTTTTTTTTCGGGCGTCGAAGCAGGCGTGAAAGCCGGCGGCGGCTTCTTGCGCGTTGAGGATGCGGATATCGGACGGCAGATGGACGTTCAGCGCGGCCTGCCAGTTGATGGCGCGCAGGGCGGGCACATCGCAGTGGGCGACCTGGCCTTCCGCATGTACGCCGGCATCCGTGCGGCCCGCGCCGAACACCCGTACGGGCCGGCCGCAGATCTCGGCCAGGGCGCGTTCCAGTTCCCCTTGTATCGTGGGAGGAGGCGAAGCTTTCTCCTGTATCTGCCACCCGCTGTAGGCGGCGCCCACATAGGCGAGCGTAAGTTTCAGGCGGGGCATACAGATCCTGTGGCGTACATTGTGAGCGACGCAGGCAAGCTGTTGGCCGTCAGACGCCTATTCTCCCGGGATCTGCATACGGGCCAGCAGTTCAGAAAGCTTGGCGACCTTTTGGGGATTGGTATACGTGAGTACCTCGCCGGCCTGTTTGGGGTTCATGCCCGCCAGAATTCTGACAGCGAGGCGTTCATCCAGGGATTCGAGGGCCAGTGCGGCCTGTTTGGGCTTCATGCTGGTGTAGGCGCTGATAAGATGCTTGATTTTCTGATCATGTACGCCATGCGCTTCCTTGAGCATGCCCTGCACCTTTTTTTCCGTGGTTTGCAGTTCTTGCAGGCGTGATTCCATCTGTTGTTTGAGCATCAGCACATCCTGCTCGCGGCGGGCCAGTTCCTGCTGCTTGCGCTCGGGCGCGTCAGCCGAGAGGCCGGTCTGGACAGCCGGCGTCGGCAGAGCGGACGTGCCCGTTCCGGTTTGGGGCGCATTTGGACGCGGTCTGAGCGGCAAGGGGGGTTCGGGAGAGGCCTGTCCGCCGGGAGTCGGCGTATGGGGTCTCACCTGGGCTTGTTCCGGCGGCGCAAAGGGCGATGTGCCCGGAGCGGAAGGACGCACTGTCGGCGGAGGCATATCCAGCGAAGCCGCATGGGCGATCTGCCGCACACCGAGCACGGGTACGGGCAGCCGGGTCAGGGTCAGTATTTCGCGCCACCAGCTATTGGTGCTTTCGGAGGTTTCCCGCATGGCAGACGGTGATATTCCGTCAGCGTCCACGCCGCTGGCAAGCGGCCGTTCGCCGTCATTTCCGGCGGAGGCTGCTTCGGCTTCCGCGCGGGCCGCCTTGCTCCAGGGCAGATGGACAACGGGCATGGCCGGCAGAGGCGCGGCGCTGCGGACGGCAAGCGCGCCCGCAGCCGGGTTTGCGTCCGTCTGTGCGGGGGCTTTGCGGTCTTCAGCCTGAGCATCGGGGAGATGAACGGCAGAGGCTTTGGGATCCGTGGAGGCCAGGCGTTCGGCAAAAAGCGCGGCCAGCCGGACTTCCCCTGTGTCCCGCGCGGACTGCGAGACCCCTGCGGCATCCGCGGGAGGCTGCCCCGGAGTGTTGACCGGCGAGGTGGTCGCCGGTGTGGACGCGAGATGTTTGTCGGGGGTCACGGGCTGCTGCAAAGGCATATCCACAGACCAAGCGCCGAAAAGCGCCAGTTTTGCGATGCCCAGCGCGATAAGCCACCGGCAAATTTTAGAAAGACGCAGCTTTGAAGCGCAAGGTTGCTGTTTCGTCATAACTGCGCTGCTCCTTGATGCGTTCTTCGAGTTCATGCCGTTCACGCTGCCTGGATTTGAGCTTTTCCAGAATCTTCTTGTCTCTGGCGCGTTCGCGCAATGTTTTTTTCGCCTCTGCCACCATCTGCGCCAAGGTGCGCAAACGCATGTGCGAATTTTGCAGGTCGTCACGCACGCCCCGGATAAAGAGTTCAAGCAGCCAGCGCTCATCCGCCGGAAGCGGAACCTTGGAATACAGCTTGGCTTCCTGTTCCGTGAGCAATGCTTTCAAGGCTTCGCTGCGGCGCTCTTCCTCTATATACAACTGCTGTGCCTTGGCCAGGGCCACTTTGGCCTGATCTTCCAGTTGTTCCCTGTATTCAAGAACTTTTTGCAGCTTAAAGCGAAAAGCCATGCGTTCCTGCCTGTCAGTCTCTTGGCGTTTGCGTTGCTCCTCTGCAAAGATAGGGCCATAACGATGCGGCGGCAGGGGGAGACATTTTTTCAAAAAATACCTTCCCAACCGCAAGCCCGAGGGGAGGCCCCCCGGCGGCGTGAACAAAACAAAAACCGCGTGGTATACTTTGCGGTTTTTCACGTTCACAAGACATTGCCATTTGATGCTATACTAGTGTATGTCATGGCGCAACACGCAAACGGCACTCCCAAACGCAATTTCATGGTCAAGAGTCCTGTATGTCAATAATCCGCAGTTTGCTGCAAAAAATGCAGTCGCAGCGTCTGTTGTACGCGCAACTGCTGTTTACCGCGCTCGCGTTTTCTATGATGATTGGCCTGAGCTACATGTTCATGAGTGATATTGTGCATAGCCATCTGTTACAGAATACGCACAATTCGCTCAACGCTGAGCAGGCTAAAATTGCGACCGACCTGCTGGAGTTTAAGACAGCACTGTCCGCCGTTTCACGGATAGTGCGGAACATAGTGCTGCGTCACAGCGACATCGCAGAAGTACGTCTTCAGATCAATGAGCTGTCCGCCCATGCACGTGCAAACATACAGCACACATCGGCCTCTACGAGTTTTTTTGCCTTTTTGGAAACACTCCCGGACGGGACGCGCTTCATAAGCGATATGACCTGGAACCCGCCGGAGAACTTTATTTCAACGGCTACTCCCTGGATTCAGGCTGCCATCGCGGCCAACGAAGGCATCGCGGAAACGGTATTACAGACGGATATCCTTTCCGAACAAGCCATGCTTATCTTCACGCGCTGCATTTTTGATGATGCAGGGCGCAGGTTGGGCGTTGTCGGCCTTCGCACGGCTATTGCCCCCATCGGGGCGGGCATCGTCGACTCGGCCTTTGCGCAAGGCAGCTACGGGATGCTGCTGAGTAAGGATTTGATAATACTCACCCATCCCAATCCGAATATTGTGGGCAAGTCGTATCGCGCTCTGACGCCCAGCGTTGTAAAAGCGGTGGACGACTTGAATAGCGGGATGGAAGTTTCCGGACGTCCTGTGACAAATTACAGAGACGGCCCTGCCCTCGCCTTTTTCCGGCACCTCCCAAACGGCTGGCACTTGGGCATCGTCGTGCCGAGTGCCCCCTATTATCAAAGCGTGAGGAAGACGGCGCTGATCCTGACCACGCTGGGCGCGCTGCTGGCGGCGCTGCTGGGCTATGGCCTGGTGCGCATTGACGCGGCAAGGAGGAAAGCGGACGAGGTGAGCCGGCAGAAAAGCAACTTTTTGGCCAGTATGAGCCACGAGATACGCACACCGATGAACGCCATCATCGGCATGACCGTCATAGGAAAATCCGCCGCCAGCATTGAGCGTAAGGATTATTGCCTGACGAAAATCGAGGATGCGTCGCAGCACCTGCTCGGCGTGATCAACGATGTGTTAGATATTTCCAAAATCGAAGCTAATAAATTTGAACTGTTATTGGAAGCGTTCCATTTCGAGACCATGCTCCAACGCGTTGTGAACGTCGTCAACTTCCGTGTGAGCGAAAAGCGGCTCAAGCTGATGGTGCACATTGACCACGCCATCCCCCACACCTTGGTCGGGGATGATCAGCGTCTGGCGCAGGTCATTACCAACCTCTTGGGAAACGCTGTCAAATTTACGCCTGAGCAAGGTTCCGTCCATCTTGACGCGCGCTTGTCGGGAGAAACGGAGGGCGTCTGCACTCTCCAGTGCGCCGTAACCGACTCGGGAATCGGCATAAGTCCCGAACGACAAGCAAGACTGTTCCAATCCTTCCAGCAGGTCGATGCCGGCATATCACGCAAATATGGGGGCACGGGCTTGGGTCTCGCCATTTCCAAGCGTATTGTGGAAATGATGGGCGGCACGATATGGGTTGAGTCCGAGCTCGGCAAAGGCGCCACCTTTGCCTTTACGGTTCAGTTGAAGCGGTGCGAGGAGAAAGGATACGGCCTCTCCGACCTGGGCGTCCATTGGGACAACCTGCGTATCCTGATAGCGGATGATGACCCGGACGTGTTACTGTATTTCAAAGAAATCATGCAAAAGTTCGGCGTATCCTGCGATACCGCGGCAAGCGGCGAGGACGCGCTGAGGCTTGTTGAGCAAGAAGGGCGCTACAATATATATTTTGTGGATTGGGCAATGTCGGGCATGAACGGCATAGATTTGACGCGCGCGTTGAAGGAAAAGGCGTCAAGTCCGGATCATGCTGTAATCATTATGATTTCTTCCGCTGAATTGAGTGCGGTTGAGGAGGAAGCACGACAGGCGGGGGTTGATAAATTCTTATCCAAACCCTTGTTCCCCTCTGCCATCGCGGAGATCATCAACACGGCTCTCGGCCTGGATCAGCGGCAGACGTTTGAGGAACAGTCGGATATCGCCGGTCTTTTCGCGGAGCGCCACATGCTTCTGGTGGAAGATGTGGAGATTAACCGGGAGATTGCGCTGACGCTGCTTGAGCCGACGCTCATCAAGATAGATTGCGCTGAAAATGGCGTGGAGGCCGTCCGCATGTTCAGCGAAGCGCCTGAAAAATATGATGTCATTCTCATGGACGTGCAGATGCCCGAAATGGACGGGTATGAAGCGACGCGCCGCATAAGAGCGATGGATGTTCCGAACGCGCAAACAATTCCGATTCTCGCCATGACAGCGCATGTGTTTCGTGAAGATATAGAAAAGAGCATCCAGGCCGGCATGAACAGCCATCTCGGCAAACCCTTGAATTATGATGATGTGTTGCAGACGTTGCGGGAGTATCTCTCGTGAGAGACGCCGCTGCTCACTTCGCCATATGGTTCAGCGGGCCGATCCCCTTGCCGGGGTTGTAGCTGCGGCGCAGCGCGAGGTTGAGGTATTCCTGGGCCTTTGTCGCCGCAACGCGCAGGGGCAGGCCGTGTGCGAGCCCGGTGGCGATGGCGGCTGAAAGCGTACAGCCCGTGCCGTGGGTATTTGTACTGTCCACGCGCGCGTGGCGCAGGGGCACGGGATCTTCTCCGGGAACAAAAAGCCAGTCCGTAACGGTCACCGGGCTTGCAAAATGCCCGCCCTTGATCAAGACCGCCTTCGGTCCCAGATCCAGAATACGCTTTCCGGCGGCGGCAATGTCCTCCGCACTGTCCATATCCATGCCGGCAAGCATGGCCGCCTCCGGCCTGTTGGGCGTGAGCAGATCCGCCAGAGGCAGCATATGCGTTTTCAGCGCCTCAACAGCGTCTTCGCGCAGGAGCAAAGAACCGCTCTGGCTGACGGAAACCGGATCCACCACTAAAGGAAAGCTCCGCGTACGCAACACATCTGCCACGCATGCAATGGTTCCGGCGGAAAAAAGCATGCCGGTCTTGGCGGCGGCCACGGGAAAGCCTTCCAGTACCGTGGTCAGTTGCCGGGCCACAAAATCCGCGCCGGGATCGTGGATGTCCGTCACGCCGAGCCCGTTCTGGGCGGTCAACGCGGTTATGACCGACATGCCGTAGCCGCCGAGCGCGGCGATGGTCTTCAAATCCGCCTGGATGCCGGCGCCTCCGCCGGAATCCGAGCCTGCGACAGTCAGTATATTAGGAGGCTGCAGCATAGGAGGCTCCTAAAGCATGGTCCAAAGCATGCGTGTGGCGATGCAAACCAGAAAGAAGGCAAAAAAGCGCTTCAGTTGGCTGATCGGCAGGGCATGGGCCAATTTTGCGCCCAGGGGCGCCGTGCAATAGCTGGCCGAGGCAATGCCCGCCAGCGCTATGAGGCTGACGTAGCCCAGTGAGTATGGGGGCAGGTTCGGCACGGACAAGCCGTTCCAGATGAAGCTCAAGGTTCCCGCCACGGCGATGGGCAAACCGATGGCGGCGGAGGTGCCCACGGCGGTATGCATGGGCACGTTGCAATAGCCCATGAAAGGCACGGAAAGCGAGCCGCCGCCTATGCCCACCAGGCTGGAAACCACGCCGATAACGCCGCCCACGCCGCTCATGCCGATCAGGCCGGGCAGGTGCCGGCTGGCCTTGGGCTTAAAATCCAGAAACATCTGGAGGGCGATATAGTAAAGAAAACAGACGAAAAAGGTTCGCAAAACAGTCACAGGCAGCACGGCCGCCACAAAACCGCCCCCGAAGGTTCCGACGAGAATGCCGGGCGTGATGGCGCGCCAGATATCCCAGCGCACCGCGCCACGTTTGTCATGGGCACGGAAGCTGGAAATCGAGGTTATGACAATGGTGGCCAGCGAGGTTCCCAGCGCCATAAGCTGAACAAGTTCCGCAGGCACTCCCTGCAAAGGAAAAATAAAAATCAGCATAGGCACGATGACAAGCCCGCCGCCTACGCCCAGAAGTCCCGCCAGAATTCCGGAGACAACCCCGCAAGCCAGATAGATAGATAGGTAGGTAAACACCTCTGTCATATGCATTCGCTCCGCACAATATAGGGATTGAAATATCCAAAAGCGAGCCAAGGGCAGGCCTTGCGCAAACGCTTCCTGAAATTGCCGAAGCCCACGGACGGGCCGGGCGCCACAGACGCAAGAAGTTCCATATACAATTCGGGGTCAATGTTCAAACTGCGCAACTGGAGCAAATCGACCCTGTAGGCCTGAATGAGTTCCACAAGCGCCGCAATTTCCTCTTCTGTATCGCTGACCCCTGGAAAATACAAGAGATTGACGGACACAAACAGGCCGGCTGCGCGCGCGCGGGCTATGGATTCCCGCACCTGCGCAAAGTGGTAGTTTTGCGGGCGGTAATAGGCGGCATACCATTCCTCCCTGGCGCTGTTCATGCTCACGCGCAGGGAATCCAGGCCCGCTTCCGCCAAGGCCGCCACCGCATCGGGCAGGGAGGCGTTGGTGTTCAGATTTACTGTCCCATGCCCTCCGGCGGCGCGAAAGCGCCGTACAACCTCGGTCAGGAGCGCGGCCTGGGTGAGCGGTTCCCCTTCGCAACCCTGGCCGAAAGAAAACACCGGGCGTTGTTCCTCTTTGGCGTGGTGGAACATGACTTCCAGCACTTCATCCGCTGTGGGAGTAAAATTCATGCGCTGCTGCGGTGCGGCGCAAATTTTCGCACCGTCCTCCTGCCGGGAAATGCAGCCGACGCACCGCGCATTGCAAGCCCCGGCAACAGGCAATGGCGCCTCATAGCGTCCAAGCGCGAGATTGCGCGCCGCCGGACAGGCGTAGCGCAAGACGCACTTCGCCATCAAATGCTGCACAAGCCGGTTGTCAGGGTAACGCCGCATCAGCGCCTTCGCCCGTTGTTCCAGACGTGGCCGGGCTATTCCGGAAAAAACCTGGCGCGTGTCCTCGTCCACTTTCTGCGCGCAGACATAAAAACGGCCACGGGCAAAGCCGACGGCGCCGTAAGCAAAAAGCGGCAGCGTAGGCGCGCCCTTGTCCGTCACATACGCGGGATGCGCGGTTATGGTATGGGCCGGGGCGGCAAAAGCGGCCACCGCCAGTTCCTCCTGCGCTTCGACTTCGCCCGTTTCCGGATCAAGGCCGACGGCACGGCGCGCGGGCAACAAAAAAAGTTCGCTCTCCTCCGGCAGGGGCATGAGTTCATCCGGGCGCGGCAGCGTCCATTGAGCGCCCTGGCGGCACAGCATGAGCAAAGCGGGATGATCAAAAATCCGGCCTTGGTGGTCGGCGACGAGGAGGCGCGGACGGAGAGGGGGCATATTCTCCCTTGCAAATGATGCTGTTATGGATTATAGGAATGTGGGGAGTTTCTGCGGTATGATGAGTATGGTCTTCGCTCTTCTCTGCTTCACCGGCGTTGTGGTCATGTTTCTCTATCTCATGCGCGCCCTGGAAAAATTTCAGGAACACATGCGCAATGAGCATGCCCAACTCCGGGTGCGGATGCGCGCACTGGAAGCCCGCCTGGACATTCTGACGGGCACGGCGCCGACGCGCGTCCCTCCTGCGAGCCAAGCTCCTCTGCCCGGCGATCCCCAGGCGCCCTTGACCCTCAGCTCCAAAGCCTCGCCGGACGCGGCGCCGGATGATCCGCTGTCGCGCTTTGAACCCGGACGCTAGTGACTATCGCATTTCACGCGCACAAAATACGCGGATTCCGCTTGCTGCCGCTCAGGATCCACCCAGCCGCCCCGATGACGCGCCATCAATCCTTCCTCAAGGACGCTAAATCCGCCCTGGCACCTGTGTTCCGCCGAGCGCAGGCATTCTTCCTTCGTATCTTCCCGGATGACATGGATGGGTTTTCCGTCCGCGAACCCGAAGCTCGCGCCCGGTCTGGGCGAACAAGCCGCGCAAAGGACGCAACACAGGATAAGCGCGCAATGAGCATAGGCGTACATATTCACCTCGCCGCGGCAAAACTCCCGGCCACGGCACACGGGTTCAGAATCAATGCGATCCCGCATGCTCCTTATCCTGGAAGCGGTTCGCAATAGTCAGGAAGTCGTCCTGCAAATGCAAAAACGCGTCCACAACATCCGGGTCGAACTGTGTGCCCCGGCCCTGCCGGAGCATCTTGACGACCTCGTCATGCGGCAGGGCGGGTTTGTACACTCTGCGGCTGGTCAGCGCGTCATACACATCGGCAAGGGCCATCAGCCGCGCGGGCAAGGGAATGGCTTCCCCCGCGATGCCCTGCGGATAGCCTTTGCCGTCCCAGCGCTCGTGGTGCCCGTAGGCAATTTCCCGCGCCAAGCGCAAAAAGGAGTTGCCGCCCAGTTTGCGCTCCGCCGCAGACAGGGCGTCGCGCCCACGGAGGGTATGGCGTTTCATTTCCGTAAACTCTTCATCCGTAAGACGATCAGGCTTCAGCAAGATGGAGTCGGGAATGCTCACCTTCCCCACGTCATGCAGGGGAGCGGAAAGATACAAGAGCTCCACGGTATTCGCGTCAAGCTCCGGGGCGTATTTGGGATTTGCGGCCATATATTCGGCCAGTGTGCGCACATAGCGCTGCGTACGTTTAATGTGCGCCCCGGTTTCAGGATCGCGCCATTCCGCGAGCGTCGCCATAGCCTCAATGGTCACTTCCTTGGTCAGGGCCAGTTCCTGCGTACGTTCGCGCACCAGTTCATCAAGCCTGTCCCGGTGGCGCTTGAGTTCAAGCTGATTGGCCACCCGGGTTTTCACCAAAGAGGCTTTGAAGGGTTTGCCGATGTAGTCCACAGCCCCCAAAGACAAGCCGCGGGCTTCATCCACTGCTTCGCTCTGGCCGGTGACAAATATTATGGGGATATTGCAGGTCTGCTTGTCTTCCTTCAAACGCCGACACACCTCATATCCGTCCATGCCGGGCATAATCACATCCAAAAGGATGATGTCCGGCGGCGGTGTGCTCTCCATTGCATGACGCAACGCGGCATCGCCGCTGCGGGCGAACATGATGATGTAATCATGCTTGAGCGTTTCCGCCAGAATGCGAATATTCTCCGGCGCATCGTCCACAATCAGCACTCTCTCCCGCCAACCGGCAGGGGACGCCGTTTCACCTGCATCCTGCTCTTGCAACATGGCAGTCATCCTGCTTCTCCTACTATGGCGGCTAGAGGGCAATATGGCGGCTAGAGGGCAGCGAGCAAACGCTTTCCCCGCTCCGCCACGCCGGCGCTGTCGAATTCTTCCAGCGCCATGGTGATTTCTCTAAAATGCGCGGACACCACGGTATCTTCCACGAGAGGCGCCAAGGCCTGAAGCTTCTGTTGGGCACCGTACCAGTCCGCCTCCATCAGGGCGGACAAGGTGTGCAGCACTGTGGCGATGCGTTCCTTATCAGCGACCGATATGGCTTTTTGTCCCACACGCGCGGCATCTCGCTTCGGCAGGGCATCTATGGCGCCCAGCGCCTCGCGCAGCAACAGGTCGTAGCGCGCAAGCATCTCGTCCCGCACTCTATGCTTTTTAATGGCGTTTTCCAGTTCCCCCGCGATCGCCGCCAAGGTGTGCGCCCCCAGATTGGCAGCCACGCCCTTGGCGGTATGCGCCAGACGCATAGCCTCCTCATGGGCTGCGGCGTCATGCGCCATGCGCTTCAGCGCCTCGCGAAGCTCCATGCCCGAATTGCGGTAATTATTGGCGAATCTGTCCAGTAAGCGCAGATACAGATCCCGGTTGCCCGCCACGTTGGACAAGCCGCTCCTCGTATCAAAACCTTGCAGCCTGACCAGAATATCCTGCGGCGGCGTTTCCTCGGGAACCGCTGTCTGCATGGGAGACAACGGCGCGGATGCCGTGTTCGGGGGAGCGGACACGGCATCCGGCGCGCTTTTCGTTTCTTCGGCATACGCGCTGCTTCTGGGGAGCCAAATATCCAGCGCCGCGTATAAGCGTTTCGGATCAATAGGTTTGGTAAGATGGTCGTTCATTCCCACTTGCAGGCTTTTTTCCCGGTCACTGTCCATCCCATGCGCCGTCATGGCAAGAATGGGCACTGTCTCCGCTCTCGCCTTGCCGCTTGCCCGAATGGCCCGCGTGGCCTCCATCCCGTCCATCACGGGCATTTGGATATCCATGAGAATAAGATCATAGTCCTGCTGCAGGAAACGATCCACCGCTTCCCGGCCGTTGGCGGCCACCTCGACCTGCATGCCTGCCAGCTCAAGCAGCTCTGTGGCAATTTCCTGATTGATTTCATTGTCTTCCACGAGGAGTATCCGGCCTCGGGATGTGGCGGAGCTTGCAGGCTGTTCCACAGGCGCAAGGGGCGCGGCAAGCGCGGCCGGCTCCGGCTGTTCGGGAGGGGGCGAAGACAAGGCGGCATGTCCCGCTGCGTCCTCGGCAAGCCCCGGCAGCCAAAGGAAAAAAGCGTCTTCCTCTCCGTAGGGCGCCAAGTGCGCGACCAGTCGTATGCGGTAGTCCCCCTCATCCGGGACATGCCAGAACAAGGTAGCTTGTCTGCCGCTCAGGCCGACAGGCCCGGCCCCGGACGACGGGTCGTCGAAGGCGATGCCCAAAGCCTCAGCGCCCGGCGCAAGCCGTGTGCTTTCCAGAAAAAGCGCATTGGCAAAGCACAGTCGTCCATGCGCCATAACGGCCGCTCCGACAGGGCAACCTTCCAGCACCGCATGGAGATTGCGGCGCTCAAGATCGGAAGTATCAAGGGTATAACTCATATCCATAGACAAATATCTTAGTCAGGGCATTTTAACAAGTGCAAAAAATAGGGTAAGATATTGGTATGATACGTAGTCAGCGTTCTTTTTCTTTTTTTCCGGTTCCGCCAGATTTTTGCACTGTGGGCCGCTCGTATGCGCTGTCTGCCGCCTGAGCCAGTTCCCGGCCAAAGTCCGCAAGCAGACGGCTTAAGGCGCGCACCATGCTCTCGTGGCTGTCTCCGGCGTCTATTTCCTTTGTGAACAGCCCTTGAGCAAGCAAGGCCCCTTCTCTGCCCAGCATCCGCCAACGCGCGCTGATGCCCGCAGCGCCGCCCGGGGCGCCGTCCAGACGCAGGAAAGCGACATCCATCTGCAAGGCCGCCTCCGCCGCATCCGGCCAGAGGAGGTTCAGACCCTTTTCCAGAAGGAGCGGGCGCATGATCTCTTCCAGCAAACGCGGCACAGCCCTGCGCAAGGGTTCAGCCCAGAGATGATATTCAGCCACTGTAATCTGCACGGCCCCGCCGGAGCGCAGGACAAGCGCGTCCCTGTCCAGGTAGGACGGCAGGGATGCCTGACGCAGCACGACAGCAGGGCTGTCTCCCCGCAGGGAGCCGGCGACCGGCTGCTCTTCCCCGAGCAGATAATATTTCGGCTGCGGACTGCGTCCGCCGCAGGCCGTCAGGCATGCCAGCGTCAGGAGAACAACCGGGAATGCGCCGTATTTTTTCATGGCTGTGCCCTTCCTCTCCCCCGCAACAAGCTTTCAGGGTGACGTTCCAGAGTTGTTGCCAGACTGCGTACGGCCCTGGCGGCTTCTGCCAATTCTTTCACGGCGCTTTGCAAGTCCCGCACCGTTGCGGCATTGGGAGACGTCAGCCGGCCCGCGTTGAGAAAGAGCTTGTCCGCGCTCTCGGCAGCCTTGCCGAAGTTCTCCAGGGCAACGTGCATGTCCTGGCTGAGTCCGGGCAGTTCACGGGCTGTTATGCCCGACGCCTTTTCAATCCCGTGCAGGGTATTCCGGACGCTGAGCAGCAGCGCCGGTATTTCTTGTGACACAACGGAGAGCCCGTCCGCAAGCTCCTTGAAGCCGATCAGCGTGTCCCGCAACTCCGTGCTATGCATCAGATCGTTAATGTTTTCCAGCGCTTCAAGCAGCTTGTCGGCAATTTTGTCGATGCTGATTTTGGAAAGCGCCCGCGAAAATTCCTCCATGGGCGAAGACAAGGTCGCAATCTCACCACGGGAATCCGCTGAGTGGTACCGGACGGGCGATTCAGGGAGCAGATCCAGTTCAATGCGCGCCTGGCCTGTAAGAAAACTGACAGTTGCTATGCGCGCGCGTAAACCGCGCGCTTTCAGGCTCTGTATCATCTCATCGCGCGCGGCCTCCGTCACGCCGCCGGGAATCTCAAAGTGTCTGATGTTTTCTTCAAAAATATCAATCCCCACAGGGATGGTGATGACCTCGCCCTTGTTGTTCGCCACCAGGGAGATGCTCGTGACCCTGCCGATGAGCACACCCCGGAACACCACCGGCGCTCCCACGTTCAGACCGGCGACCGAGCCTTCGAAATACAGCAGATATTTATCCTTGTTCCTGAAGAAGGCGTCGCTTGCCAGCAAGCCGATGCCCGCCACAAGCAGGACAAGGGCGAGCGTTGAAAAAATGCCTACTTGCAAATGAATGCGCTTAGAGGGCATGCGTGTCTCCCCGTCCGGCTTCGCCACGCGTCAGAAAATTTTTTACATGTGCGGAACCCGCGCCATGCAGGAGTGCTTTCGGATCTCCGCCGCCATCGGCGCTTCGCGTCTCGGCGTTCAAAAAGATGGAATTGCTGCCGATGGCGAAAATGCTCGCCAGTTCATGCGTCACCACGACAAAGGTCATATCCAGGCTTTGGCGCAACTGCAAGATCAAGTCATCCAGATGGCGCGAACTGACCGGATCCAGGCCGGCGGAGGGCTCGTCAAAAAACAGGATGTGCGGATCCAGGGCCAGGGCTCTGGCAAGTCCGGCCCGTTTGCGCATCCCGCCGCTTATTTCGGCAGGATAATACGCTTCAAAGCCCGCAAGCCCCACCAGGGCAAGCTTCAGGCAGGCCTGTTCATAAATCTCCCCGTCGCTGAGCGCGGTATGCCGGGAAAGCGGCAGGGCGACATTTTCCGCCAGCGTCATGGAGGTCCACAAGGCGCCGCCCTGAAACAGCACACCGATATTCCGCAACAGACGCCGGCGTTCGTCTTCCGTGCAGCGCCACAGATCCGTCCCGCCATAGCGCACGGCGCCTGTCACGGGAGTCTTCAGTCCCATGAGTGCGCGCAACAGGGTGCTTTTTCCGCAGCCGCTGCCCCCCATGATGATGAAAATATCCCCCCGCCGAACCGTAAAATTCAGATCGCGCATAAGGGTGAAGTCGCCATAGGCCAGGGTGAGGTCCGTCACTTCAATGGGAGTCATCGCCACGTTCATATCTGTAACAGATTACATAGGAGAGTAATGACGGCTGTCGCCACAATAATGCATACAATGGACGATACTACCGCCGATGTCGTCGCTTTTCCCACGGCTTGCGCGCTGCGTCCGCAACGCATGCCGTGATAACAGCCGCACAAGCCGACAATGACGCCGAAGCTTGTCGCATAGACAAGCCCCACAAAAAGATGCCGTACGGCAACCATGTTGACTGTCGCAGTATAATAAGCCTGCGGCGTGAGATCCAGCATGAAGACCCCCACGAGAAAACCGCCTGCAAGCCCCATCAGGTCGGCATAGAGCGTGAGCAGGGGCGTCATGAGGGATACGGCCAGCACTCTCGGCAGCACCAGGTAATCCATGGGGGAGATGTCGAAGGTGGTCAGCGCGTCCACCTCCTCATTCACCTGCATGGAGCCGATAATGGCCGCATAGGCCGCGCCGGTGCGTCCGGACATCACCACCCCCACCAGCACAGCCCCCATGACGCGCAGCATGCCTATGCCTACCAGTCCGGCCACATATATCTGCGCCCCGAACTGCGCCAGTTGCACGGCGCCCATGAAGGCCAGAATCAAACCGAACAGCGTACTGGTGAGCATCATAATCGGCAAGGCGTGCAGACCGCATTGCAACGCTGCATGCAGCAGGTCTTTCAGGCGCATGTCGCTTTTGCCGCGCAAGAGCCGCCAGAACGACAGCACAAGTGCGCCCTGGAAACGCAGGAGTGCCGAAAGTTGGGAGGGCATGCCCAGAACAAGCTTGCCCAGCCGGGGGAAAAAGCTCTCCTCGCTTTCGCGTTCTGCCGTTTTCACACCGGGAGGCACGGTGAAGGCCATGTCCACAAGGCGTTGAAGCCCTTCGGGCAGGGCGTCGCGGGACGTGGGAAGCGCATAGGCCTTGGCCATGCGCTCAAGCTGCACCACAAACGCGAGCAGGCTGCTGTCCCAATATCCCAGTTCCCGCGCTTCATAGACCACTCCGGCAATGCGTCCGTCCGCAAAAGCGCCGGGCAGCCCGCTGAGATCCGCAGGAATCTCGGCGCCCGTCCGCCATACTCCTCCCAAATGGATACGGAGAGCATCTTCGTCGCGGATATACGATACCAAGGGGCAGTCTTTCATAGGCAGCAACGAATTATGCCCCAGACGCGGGCCGCTGGCAAGCCGTAGACAGACAAACTGTCGCTGTCGCTTGCCCCCGCCTTTGCATTGTGCTTGCTTTTTGACATGGGGCAGTTATACGAACAGGCAAGGCGCAGGGACAAAAAGCAGGCCATCGCAAAACGCCTTGCCGATGCAAGTGAAAAACTTGGCGTGGCCGGTATGGCCTTGGCTGCCTATCAAGGCGATTGGATTGCTGGAATATTTGGCTTCTTTGCATTTCTGTACAGCCTGATTCTGACCTGGAGGCTTGGGTGATGAACAAGGCTTGGCTTGTATACTTCCTTGTCTGCACGGCAATATTCCTTGCTGGTCTATACCTGACCAAAAAAGACGATCCCAAATAATTCCTTCAACCACCCCGCCCTTCGGGCACCCCTCCAAGGGAGGGGAATGGGGCAAATTCCCCACCACCCCTAAATTCCCCTCCTCTGGAGGGGTGCCCGAAGGGCGGGGTGGTTTCCCTCCAAGGGAGGGGAATGGCAGACAAAGCCATGCGGCCCCTGCGGCCGGCTTGCGGCCCGCGCCCAAGTCAGGTACAAGGCGAATGACAACATTGAGCATCCTTGCATTCCGGAGGCGCGCCCATGCTTCATCGTTCAGCTTGTTTTCTCCTGACGGGACTTTTGCTGTGCAGCGGACTTGCGGCCTGCGCCACCCCCTATGGCGTATACGCTGACAAGCGTCCGATTGAAGTCCTCAAGGATGACTCCCTGTTGCGTTCCAGGGTCGGCGATGCGCTCAGAGCCCAAGGATTCACCGGCGTCAACGAACTGACCGTGCATGCCTATTTCGGCAGGGTGTTTCTGACGGGTGAAGTGCCGGAACACCAACACGCCAAAGTCGTGCAGACAGCCCAAGGCGTACGGGGCGTCGAACGCGTCGTCACACACTGGTTTCCCTCCCTGAAGGCCGACACGGAGGGCGATGCCGCCATCAAGCTGCGCCTGGAAAAGAATCTGGTCAGCGCCGATGGCGTGACCTCAAGCCGTATCGACTCTGTGGTCAACAGCGGCCGCGTGGTGCTGCTCGGCGTGGCGGGAAGCGAAGCGGAACTCGCCGCGGCCGTCAAAGCAGCGCGCCACACGGACGGCGTACGATCCGTCACGTCATATCTGTTCATGCGCGACCAGACCCCCGCGCCGCTCCAAGCGCCCCAGACCTGACAACAACGCGCATGAAACGCGTGAACCTGCCGCAGCATCACCTTCTGTACCGTTCCTCCTGGTTTCTTATAGGGGCGGCGCTGATTCTCGGCCTGGTCGTCCTGACCATGGCGGCCCGCAACGCCCAAAAAGAAAAGGAGCGCATGGCGCAGCATCTTACGGACAGGGCCGCCGCGCTCATCTGGGCGCTGGAGGCGGGATCCCGCACGCGTATGGCCATGCGGGCAGGCAATCCCTATCTGCAACTTCTGCTTGAAGAAACCGCCAAACAACCCGGCATCGTCTATATGGCGGTGACGGACGGCGAGGGGAATATTCTGGCCCATAGCGAACTGGCGGAAACCATCGCACACTTTGCCGACCCGGAAGGCATCGCCGCGCTGAACGCCTCCGACAGCCCTCAGTGGCGTATCGTGACCGGGCCGGACGCTGTGCGCATTTTTGAAGTGTATAAAATATTTTCGCCCCTCCCCGGCCTTGAACGTGGGCATCACAGGCGCCGGGATGCCGCCGATCCGGCGCCGGAAGAAGTGCGCGTCATCCTCGCCGGACTGGATGCGCGACCTTTCGAAGAAGCGCTGGACGCGGATTTGCGCAGCACAGTCCTGAGTTCCCTGTTAGTGGGGTTTGTGGCGTTCGGCGCTGTTGTCTCCCTGTTCTGGGCGCACAACTACCGCGTTTCACGCCGCATGCTCCAGGATGCCGAGGCCTTTGCCGTGGACTTGCAGCAGCAGTTGCGGCGCAGCGAACGCCTGAGCGCCCTCGGCAATCTGGCGGCGGGGGTGGCCCATGAAATCCGCAACCCGCTGAGTTCCATCAAAGGTTTCGCCACCTTTCTGCTGGGAAAAATGGAAAAGGAACACGACGCCCATGCCGCGCACATGCTTATCCAAGAAGTGGATCGGCTCAACCGCGTGGTATCGGGACTGCTGGAATTCGCCCGGCCCGACGACATCCGGCTTGCGCCGGCGGCCCTTGCGCCCGTTGTCCGCCACGCCCTGGAGCTGTGCGCTTCAGACGCCGCAAGCAAGGATATTTCCGTGCGCTTCACGCCCGCGCCGGATCTGCCCCTGATCGCAGCGGATGCGGACAGACTCGCCCAAGCCCTGTTGAACCTGTTCCTCAACGCCATCCAGGCCATGGACACGGGCGGCGGGCTGGACATCTCGTCCTGCCGCGATCAGGCCACGGACAAGGTGCTGCTGCGCATCGCGGATACCGGCGCAGGCATCGCGCCGGAAGCGCTGGCCGCCATCTTCGACCCCTATGTCACCGGCAGATCCTCAGGCACCGGGCTCGGACTCGCCATCGTCCACCGCATCGTGGAGCAGCACGGCGGCGAGATCCGCGTGGAAAGCGCAGTCGGCAAAGGCAGTGTGTTCTTCTTGTATCTGCCGCCGGCGGAAACTTGATATTGCAAGGAGCCAAGATGCCCGACATGCCGAAAAGCGCAATCCTGGTCGTAGATGATGACGCGGGCCATCGCGGCATGCTGCTGACGCTGCTGGCGGACTGGGGCTACCGCCTTGAAGGCGCGCGGGACGGCGAGAGCGCCGTGGCCTTGTGCCGTGAGAAGTCCTTTGATCTGGTGCTGATGGATGTGCGCATGACCGGGATTTCCGGGATTGAGGCGCTTCAGGAGATAAAGCTGCGGCAGCCGGATCTGCCCGTTCTGATAATGACCGCCTATTCCGATGTGAAGACTGCGGTGGAGGCCATCAAATCCGGCGCGTACGATTACCTGACCAAGCCGCTGAACTTCGACGATCTGCGGCAGGCCATGGAACGGGCTTTGGATCATGCCGCGCTGCGGCATGAGAACAAGGCCTTACAGGAGGCGCTGGCCGCGTCTTTGGATACCGGCGGCATTATCAGCCAAAGTCCGGCCATGCGGCAGGTGATGCGGAACCTTGCGGCCATTGCGTCTTCGGAGGCCACGGTGCTGATTACGGGCGAATCAGGCACGGGCAAGGAACTGATTGCCAAAGCCATCCACAGCAACAGCCGGCGCCGCAAGGCGCCCTTTATCGCCGTGAAC